>FTAT01000030.1_pt1 | contig 33878 bp, 27 predicted proteins | sample 1639161 | NCBI WGS metagenome assembly FTAT01 (sample SAMEA3914812, study PRJEB12502) | metagenome | biome: forest; material: soil | place: Canada | collected 2011-07-07 | depth 0.1 m
ACGCCCGGCCTGCCCGGCAAGCGCTGGACCGGCAAGCTGACCCAGATCATGCCCCTGCCGATCGACGACAGCGCGCAGCAAGGCAAGCTCTCCTACTACACCGTATTGTTCGACGTGCCCAATCCCGAGCACGATTTGATGACCGGCATGAATGCCAACGTCGAATTCATCCTCACCGAATACGACAACGCCGTGACGATTCCCGCCTGCATACTGCAGGACGATAAATCGGCCGACCAGACCTTGACTGTACTCGACGCGACCGGGAAACCTGTCGAGCGCAAGGTCGTGCTCGGCTTGCGCAATGCGCATACGACACAAATCGTATCCGGCCTGCAGGCGGGCGAGCGCGTCGTGGTGCAAAACCCACCGGCCAACCCGACCTGTCTGCACCCTGAAAACGACACCGAATACCGATGAAACGCCCGGCTCCCTCCCGAATCGCCCAAATTGCCCTGGTTGCAGCAGCGTTGTGCCTGCTGGCCGGCTGCAACACGCCAGGCAAGATACCGGCAGCGCCACCGGCGATGGACTTGCCCGCCGGCTGGAGCGATACCAGCACCGGCAACACCAAGCAAGCCTGGCCCGACAGCACCTGGTGGCAGCATTTCGGCAGCGAAGAATTGACCGGGTTCGTACAGGAAGGGCAAAAGAACAACCTCGACATCGCCGCAGCGGTGTCGCGCGTGCGCCAGGCCGAAATCCAGGCGCGCATCGCCGGCGCGCCGCTCGTGCCCAATGTCAATTTCGGCGGCGGCGCCAACCGCCAGCTGCCGCTCTCCTCGGGCGCGGCCACGACTTCGGCTTCCGGATTGCTCAACATCAGCTATGAGGTCGATTTCTGGGGCCAGAACAAGGCCAGCCTGTCCGCCGCCGAGGCCGCCCTGCGCGCCAACGTCTACGACCGCGAAACGGTGAACCTGACCGTCACCTGCGGCATCGTCTCGACCTACCTGCAAATCCTTTCGCTGCGCGACCAGCTCGCGGTGGCGCACGAGAACGTCGCCAACGCCGATCAGGTCCTGTCGCTGTTGCTGGCGCAAAGCCGTGCCGGCTCCGCCTCCGCACTCGACGTGGCTCGCCAGCGCTCGGTGATCGCCGATCAGCAGGCGCTGATTCCCGATCTGGAGGAACAGGAACGCGACGCCCTGACCGTGCTGGCCGTGTTGCTCGGCCATACGCCGCAGAATTTCAAGGTTCAGACAACCGGCCTGGCCACGATCCAGATGCCTGAAATCACGCCGGGTCTGCCATCCGAACTGCTCTCGCGCCGCCCCGACATTCGCCACGCCGAAGCCCAGCTCGCCACCGCCGATGCCAACATCGACGTGGCGCGCGCGGCGCTGTTTCCCAGCATTTACCTGACCGGCTCGACCGGGGGCCAAAGCAGCGCTTTGGTATCGCTCTTTTCCGGCCCCAACCTGATGGCCAACCTTGGCGCTTCCATCGTCGCGCCCATCTTCAATGGCGGCGCCTTGAGGAACGCCCAGGCGTTGGCGATGGAACAAAAGACGGAATTGGTGCAGGTGTATCGCAGCACCGTGATGATTGCCTTGTCGGACGTCGAAAAATCGCTCGGCGCGATCCACAGCGCCGAGGAGCGCTATAAATTGAAGAGCGTCGAAGTCGAACAAGCCAGGTACGCCTTCGGCCTGTCCAAAATCCGCTACCGCGAAGGTGCCGAAGATTTGATGACAGTAATCGATACCCAGCGCAGCCTGTCGGACGCGCAAAACCAGCTCGGCCAGATCAAGCTCAACCGCCTGCAAGCCACCGTCTCGCTGTACAAGGCATTGGGCGGAGGCTGGCAAGACAAGCCGCCCCCGGTGCCGCAAGGCAAGGGGCAGCAAGGCGCAAATTAACAATTAAAACCGCGCACGCAAGAAAAGCGATGGCCCGTTCAGGTTCATATGAAGATCTGCGCCATCGCTTGCATCGTCGAGGCGGATGCGCGTCGCGGTATACTCGGCGCCAAGCCCGATGTTCTTGGCGAAAAACCATTCCGCGCCGAGCGAAGCATTATAGATATGCCCGCTCAGATTACCGCTGTTTTTTTCCACGCCCGATAGATCGAGATACATGCGCGTATTCTTGTCGAAGGCATGGCGCCAGCCGGCTTGCACCAGCGGGACGAACGTGTCGGCACTGTAGCTGGCGCTGGCGATAGTGGTCGCATTACTGTCGACATTGGTCGTCGCTGTGCCGTTGGTGCCGATATTGATGCGATCAAGCGGATCCGGTGGATCGGCGAATGCCGGCACTGCGGCCGTGCCTGCCGCAAAAAAGTGCCGCAAGCGACACCGGACGATGAAATCCTGCAACAACTACCAAACCAGGGAAATCCGTTCGGGCTTGCCATTGATGACGGTCACGTGCCTTACCTGGGTCTTGCCATGTTCTTCGGCCTTCACGGTATATTTACCGTCCGGCAGCGTGGCCAGAACGTAAGGGCCGGCAGACGAGTTTGTCAGCACGGCATTACCCGACTTGTCTTCAATGGTCAGATTGACGTCGGCAACAAAATCACCCTTGGCACCTTTGAGATCGCCGTGCTCGGAGAATTCGAGTGAAAGCGGATAGCGGCCCTCGGCTTGTTTCATCGCATCGGCCTCATCCTTGCCCACGCCGCCACTCACATAGCTGACATTGCCCTGAACGGTTTCCTGCGGCAATGGCGAACTCCCGGCGGCAAACGCAGAAGCGCCGGCAACAGCGCAAACCACGACTGCGAAAAACTTGGCGGTCTTCATTTATCACCTCCTCGATTTGCATGCCCGCCGGCATAAGTCCGGTATTGATTGCGAGCAGGCAAGACATGTCCCCTGGCACAAGAAAGCCAGAATAATGACGCGAACAACAATGATTGCGGCAAGCTCGCGCGACGACGGAAAACCAATGCCGTCAGCAAACCTTAGGCGCAGGCCGCAGCAGAAAGCGCCACGGAAATTTCGTATCGTTTCGACAAGATTTAATGCATGAAGTTCCGCGCGTGGCAATGTAACGGTATGTTGGCGCCGTGACACGGCGCGCGAAATGTCGTTCTAGCGGTCAGACTGGCGCTACGCCGCCTGATAGTGGCAGGCGCGGTGGCGCCCTTCCGACTTGGCTCGATACAAGGCCTGATCGGCGGCACGATAGAGTGTGGTCGTATCGCCTCCATCTTGCGGAAAACCGGCGACGCCGATACTGACGCCGCAACGAACATTGGTCCCCTGCAACTCGACCGGCCCGAGAAACGCCTGCAGCAAACGACGGCAAATCTGGTCAAGATCGGCTGGCGCCACCGGCGCCGTCAGCAACAAGGCAAACTCGTCGCCGCCGATACGCGCCACCGTATCGCCGCCGCGCACGCAAGATTGCATGCGCAAGCCGGCTTCGATGATCATCCGGTCGCCCGCGTCGTGGCCCAGCATATCGTTGACTTCCTTGAAATGATCGAGATCGAGCAATGCCAGCGCAAAGCCCTGACCGCTGCGCACGGACTGCTCCACCATCTTATGCAGACGATCGTCGAACAGACGCCGATTGGGCAAGCCGGTCAGGGCGTCGTGGAACGCCATGTATTCCAGCTTCAACTGGCTCTCGCGCAATTGCTCCGACGTCCGCTTGTGTTCCGTTATTTCGATACCCAGTTCGGCGGTGCGTTCGGCGACGCGGCGCTCAAGGAAGCGCTCGTGCTCGAGCGCTTCCGCCAGCCGCTTGGCCTTCTCCTCGGCGACCGCTTCAAGCGCCGCAGTGCGTTCGCGCGACATACCGACGATGCGTGAAGCCAGTGCCTGGGAGAACATGATGGCTTCCCACGCACCGGCCACCAGATAAATACTTTGCACCCATGTCGTGCCGCTGGTCGCACCCTCGCCGAACGCCAGCAGGGTGATCAAGCCGGCAAGCAAAGGCGCGTAGCCGAGTATATACAGGCGCGCCGGTTCATAGCCCTGCCAGCTGCGATAGAGACCGACGCCAAACAGAACCGGAATCCAGACCATAGGCGCAAGCTGCAAAATGGCGCCCGAGACGGCGGCAAAACCGGTCAGCGCAGCGACCACGGCAAAGACATAGAGTGCGATCAAGCCGCGCATCAAGGGCATCCACCAGCGCGTAATCTTCGGCGTATCAAGCAACTGCGCGGCAAAGGCACAAACAAATGCCCCGTACAGATTGGTCAATGCCTGACTTCGCCCCACCAGCATATGAATCGACTCGGGCAGCAGGAATTGGCTCAAGTAGCCGTGCAAGTCGAACGCAAAGATGAGATAGCTGATGATCTGGCAGCTATACAGCACATACAGGCGATCGCGCAGACGCGCCCACAAGAGGATGTTGTACAAGGCAAGGCCGGCCATGATGCCGAAGCAAAGCCCCACGCCCAGGGTTTCCTTGATCGTCTGTTCTGACCAATGCTGGAATTGCCATACCCGCATCGGAATGCCGTGCGTATTGAATGACTCGATGCGCCAGAGCAGCGTAACGGTCTCACCGGCCGGCAGATCGACCGGCCACAGGTATTGCCGGTAAGAGAATGGACGCGTGCTGTGCGGATGGCCTTCGCCCGTGGCCGGGTGCGCCACGATCTGGTCGCCGTGGACCTCGAACATCTGCACCTCGTGCACCGAATAAGGCAAATACTCAAACCACCATTCTGAAGGCGTATCCGCTTGACGCCTGACGTCAAGTCGTAGCCACGTCGCGTGGCGCAACAGTCCGAGTCCGGTGCGTCCTTCGGTCGGCGTGAAGACAGCGCTCTTCACCACCTGTGCCGCGCTCAACTTATCGCTGTCGTCGACGAAGTAACTGACTTGAGGGTTGACATAGGCGCCGCTGCTGTCGGCCTTGATTTGCAAAAGCGCGGCATCGGCGGCCCAAACACGACCAGTGTGCATCAAGCAACAACAAGCGAGCAGCACGGCAAGAATGAACGTACCCGCCGTTTTGCAGAACGCGGATAAGAAAGGTAATTTCTGCATGGTCTATCCAGACCGATCGTAGTAGTTGTTATCGACCCGCGCAATGCGGACGGGAATTCTCCCACCGGACGTCCCGGCACCCCCGTAGCGCCACCGATTTTAGCATGCGCCTCCTCAAGAAACGACTCGGGAGAAACGCATCGGAGGGTATTGCCATCGTAAAAGCGGATATTCGGCAACTCGAAAGGCAGCCGAAAATACAGAAACCCGCATCATATTGATGTTAGATTCGTGAGCAGGTGACGCTTAATTTTGATATACGTCAACTGTCAAACATGACAGGTAGTGGATCCTGCAACATAGCAGAACCACTTTCCCCAGAGAATAATTCTTTGGGGAAATAACTATAACATTAAATCACCGGACTGGTCACGAGGAATTGGAAAATTACGGAATAACCAGTCCGTCCACTATTCTTGCCGAAAATGAAAATGCACGTGTTTGAGTATTTGCATCAACTACGCACCTTTGAGCGCAGGCATCTGGCGTTTATTCATACGCTAGAAGACATGAACATGGTCTACCTGATCGGCCTGCACCAGGAAAGAGGTGTTCCACTGACTTTGAAACACATGTTGTCCTTCGACATCGGTTCCGCCGCCACGCTCGAACGACGCCTGGCCCGTATGAAACGGCTCGGCGTGGTGGTGCAGGCGCGCTCGGAGCTGGATAGACGCAATGTCGAACTGAAGCTCAGTCCCAAGACCTGGCGCACGTTTCAACGCTATTCCGCCATGATCGCATCGAGCAACCACACCTATTTGGGTGAACCGGATTAGTCTCTGAAGGTTGTAAAATTACAACTGGAAGTTAGCAAAATAAATTGCCTGTCAGGTACAAATCTGCATCAAGCTGATGCTTAATTGCCTAGACAATTATTTATTTTTGTGATTTCTAGACCGTTAAACCACTCGACCAATGGCGACACCCGCCGCCCTCTAGCCCCTGGCGCGCCACCTCCCATGACAATCAGAACGACGGCGCCAAGCTCAACACAATGCGGACCTTGGGTTTAGGCAAGCGCTAGCCTTGGGGGTCAGAATTTCATCTCAGCCCCTCCCCAGTTCATCCGCGCTTTTTACATCCTGCCCCCCAATCCTGGCATTTCATCGCAAACGAATTGTTGCACCGGTCAAATTCGGCCATGCTTCACCCTGCAATCCCGTGAAATGCGCGTTTCAGCGCCCTCCGCATCCATTCGGAACGCGAAATATCGCATTGATTAAAAAGGGATTTTGGTAAAGCAAGGAGTAATTGACGCAACGCATCATTCAGACTGATACTGTGTCGTCCCGGCTCCTTGCAGTTGTACCCAATGAAGCTATTTTGAAGTAATTGGCGCAAGCGATAAACGTTAAAGGCCGCTGATTTCGAAATAGCCTCAACCAAGAACACATCTCGGAGAAATCACCATGCCGCGCGTTTTTCCCGCACTTCCCCTGGCCATTGCCCTTGCCCTGTCGCTTGCCGCCTGTCAGAAAGATGGCGCGACATCGAGCAGCGAAGCCAAGGCCGCCGTCACGCCCGCAGCCGACCCGCCGCTGCTGCTGTCGCCTGAAGACGTCTTGACCGTGAAGAACGGCTCGCTGGCCTCCGGCGTCGTCATCACCGGATCGATCCAGCCCGAACGCCGCGCCGACTTGCGCGCCGAAGTCTCGGCCGTGGTGTTGCAGGTGTACAAGGAAAACGGCGAAACAGTTAAAAAGGGCGACTTGTTAATGCGCCTCGACGACACCTCGATCCGCGACGGACTCACTTCGGCACAGGCATCGGCACGTGCCGCCTCGGAAGCGCTTGACCAATCGGAACGGCAATTCCAGCGCCTCAAAACTCTGCGCTCGTCCGGCATGGCATCGGCCCAACAAGTGGAAGACGCTGAAATTCACCGCAACACCGCCCAAAGCGACAAGGCAGGGGCAGACAGCCGCGTCGTCACGGCGCGCCAGCAATTGCAGCGCACCGAAGTGCGCGCCCCGTTCGACGGCGTTGTCAGCGAACGCAAGACCTCGGCCGGCGACACCGCCGCCATCGGCAAGGAATTGATCAAGGTAATCGACCCGACCTCCGTCCGTTTCGACGGCTTCGTCTCGGCCGACCAGATCAGCACCGTCAAGCTGGGGCAAAACGTCAGCTTCCGCATCAATGGCTATGGCGATCAGGAATTCACCGGCGCCATCAAGCGCATCGATGCCGCCGCCGATCCAACCACGCGCCAGGTGGAAGTGCTGGTGACGTTCGACAAGGGTGCCCTGCCCAGTGTCTCCGGCCTCTATGCCGAAGGCCACATCGAGACCAGCAGCACGGCCGCTTTGATGGTGCCGGCAGACGCCTTGATGCGCAACGGCGACCACACCTTCGCCTGGCGCATCCAGGGCGGCGCACTGAAGAAAACCGAGCTGACCCTGGGCCAGCGCGATCCGCGCCATGGCGACTACGCAGTGGTGAAGGGTCTTGCCAACGGCGACGAAGTCTTGCGCAATCCCACTACCACGCTCAAAGACGGCGCCAAGGTGAAAACCGTGGCCGCCGCAACCACGTACGCCACCGACTCGCCCGCAGCAGCGTCCGCACAAAAGGTGAAGTAAATGTTCCTCTCCGACTTCAGCATCAAGCGTCCCATCGCGATGATCGTCATCATCATCGCGCTGATGTGCATGGGCCTGTTGGCGCTCAACAAGCTCAAGGTGAACCAAATCCCCGACGTGCAGCCGCCGGTGATCGTGGTCAACATCCCCTACCCCGGCGCCTCACCCGACACGGTCGAACGCGAAGTCATCAACCGCGTGGAAAAATCGCTGCAAAGCATCACCGGCGTGCACGAGATCCAGTCGACCTCGAGCGAGGGCAACGCCGAGATCGTGATCATCTTCAATTTCCACAAGAACCTGGTCGAGGCGTCGGACGAAATCCGCAACGCCATCGCCTCGGTGCGCTACAAACTGCCGACCGAAATGCGCGAGCCGGTACTGGAGCGCATCGATCCGTCGGCGCAGCCGATCATGGAAATCGCGTTGTCCTCGACCACACAGACGCATCCGGAAATCTCGCGCCTGGCCGAGGACGAACTGGCCGACAAGTTCCGCGCCATCGACGGCGTCTCGACGGTGGCCGTCAACGGCTCGCTCAAGCGCGAACTGAGCGTACTGCTGCGCGCCGAAAAGCTGCGCGAATTCAACGTCTCGGTGGCCGACGTGGTCAACGCCGTGCGCAACCAGAACACCACCGCGCCCGTCGGCAAGGTGCGCGGCGCACTCGACGAAGAAAGCATACGCCTGGTCGGCCGGATCGAAACCCCGGCTGAATTCCAGAACATCGTCGTCAAGCGCAACGGCGATGAAGTGGTGCGCCTGGGCCAAGTTGCCACCACCACCGATGGCTTTGCCGAACAAGCCGGCTACAGCCTGCGCAATGCCAATCCAAACGTCAACATCTCGATCTCGCGCTCGCGCGACGCCAGTACCGTGGCCGTCGCCAACAGGATCCGCGATACGATGGAAGAGATCAACAAGACGCTGCCCAAGGGCACCGAAATGAAAGTCACGCAGGACGGCGGCAAGGATGCCGAAGACAGCCTGCACAACGTCACCCACGCGCTGATCTTCGGCGCTGGCCTGACCATCTTCGTGGTCTACGTTTTCCTCAATTCCTGGCGCTCCACGCTGATCACCGCCTTGAGCCTGCCGACTTCAGTCATCGCCGCCTTCATCGCAGTCTGGCTGTGCGGCTTTACGCTGAATTTCATGACGCTGTTGGGCCTCTCGCTGGCCATCGGGGTACTGATCGACGATGCCATTGTGGTGCGAGAGAACATCGTGCGGCATATGGAAATGGGCGAGGACCGGCGCACCGCCGCCTCCAACGGTACGGCGGAAATCGGTCTGGCCGTGGCCGCCACGACCTTCTCCATCATCGCCATTTTCGTTCCCGTGGCCTTCATGCCCGGCGAAGGCGGCGGCGAATGGTTCCGCCCGTTCGCCCTGACGGTGGCAGCTTCGGTGTTGGTCAGCTTGTTCATCTCTTTCACGCTTGATCCCATGCTCTCCGCATTTTGGGGCGACCCGCCAGGACACCATTTGGCGGAAAAGCGTGGTATATCGCGCGTGCTGCAAAAGTTCAACCATTGGTTCGATCACCAGGCCGACCGCTACGGCAATGTGATTGCGTGGGCACTACACCACCGCAAGTGGATGACCTTGATCGCCGTCCTCAGCTTCGTCGGTGCCATCGTGCTGCAAGGGTTCTTCGGTGGAACTGAATTCCTACCCAAGTCCGACTACGGCACGATTGCCATCGACATCCGCACTCCCCCATCGACCTCGATCGACTATGCACGACTGAAGGTCGAGCGTGCCGCCGAACTGGCGCGCACCTTGCCCGAAGCGAAAGCGACCGATAGCACGGTCAATGCAGGCGGTGGCCGCGTCTACGTCGATCTGGGCAATAGTACCGATCGCAAGCGCTCGGCAATCGAAATTGCAGTCGACTTGCGCAAACTGATGTCGCAGCTGGTGGGCGCCGAATACGTCGTGCTCGACGACTTGAACAACGGTGCGCAAAAACCCGTGCAAATCCGCTTTTCCGGCCCTGATTCGCGCAAGCTGACAGAAATCACCAATGACTACATGGCCAAGCTGGCCAAGGTTCCCGGCGCGGTCGATGTCGGCTTGTCGGAGCAGGCACCGAAAGACGAATTGAAGATCGAGCTCAACCGCGGGCTGGCAAATCAGCTCGGCATCTCCTCGTCTGACGTGGCTCAGGCCTTGCGCGTCGCCTTTGCCGGCGTCGAGGTCGGCGACTGGATCGACCCGACAGGCGAATCACGCGACGTGGCCGTACGCCTCACCCCCGAGGACCGCGTCAAAGCGGAAAACATCGAACATTTGCCTGTGGCCGTCACCGGCACCAACGTGCTCGTGCCGCTTGACCAGATCGCCAACATCACCATGGGCAAGGGACCGTCGCAAATCAAGCATACCAACGGCAAGCGCATGATCGCCGTCTCCGCAAATGTGCAAGGACGCTCGCCGGGCGAAGTGACCTCCGACGCGATCAAGCTGGCGCAAAACATCGACTTTCCACCTGGCTACGGCATCGAGCTGGGGGGCGCTTCGCGTGACCAGCAGGATATATTCACCGCCATGGGCATCGCGCTGTTTTCAGGCGTCCTCTTGATGTACCTAGTGCTGGTGATCCAGTTCGGCTCCTTCCTGGCACCGATACCGGTCATGCTGTCGCTGCCGCTGTCGTTGATCGGTGTCGTGCTGGCCTTGCTGGCGACGCACGGTACGCTGAACTTGATGAGCCTGATCGGCGTCATCATGTTGATGGGCCTGGTGGCGAAGAACGCCATCCTGCTGCTTGATGCGGCTAGAAAACGCCAGGCCGAAGGGTATGAACGGGAGGAAGCCTTGATGTATGCGGGCCGGAAACGCCTGCGCCCTATCCTGATGACGACGTTCGCCCTGATTGCCGGGATGATGCCGGTTGCCATCGGCATCGGCCAAGGCGGCGAGTTCTATCGCCCGATGGCCGTGGCCATCATCGGCGGTACGATCACTTCCACCCTGCTGACGCTGCTGGTAGTGCCGACTTTCTACGACAGCATTGAAATCTGGTGGGAGCGGGTCGTGGAGAAATACCACGAGCGTGCAGAACGGTGGAATCCGTCACTGGCGTTTCTCGTGACGTTCTTCGTCGTCGTGTCGAAAATTCTCGTCGTCGGCTACATCTTTGGCGGGATTTCCTTCCTCGTTATCGCCGCGTTCAGCCGCAAGAGTCCGAAGAAAACCGGGGCTGCAGGACCGATCAACCCCGTCATATAGATCAATTACCCAAACTCAAAAACGCCGCGACTATACGCGGCGTTTTTTGTGATCAAAAATTGTGAGCGCTTGCGAGATTCAAGCGGCTTTTTCGCCGACGCTCTTGTAAATAGTATTTTTCGGCTGCGCAAACAACCGCCGCAACATCGGCTCGAACTCGCCAATAGGCAAGGTCTCGGTCTTCGGGTTGAACGCCGGACTGTCATACAGTTCGATGAACTCCGCCGTGCGCTCGTAGTGCTCGTGCTCGCTGAACCTGTCGCGCATGTTGCGATCCATGCCGATGTGATGGAAAAAGTTATACCCCTGGAAGATGCCATGATGCTGGATCATCCAGTGATTACTTTCCGAGACAAAAGGCTTCAGGATGGCCGCAGCAATGTCGGGATGGTTGAAGCTGCCCAGCGTGTCGCCGATATCGTGCAGCAGCGCGCACACGACGTATTCCTCATCGCGTCCGTCGCGCAAGGCCAGTGTCGCGGTTTGCAGCGAATGATGATAGCGGTCGATGGGAAAGCCGCCGAAATCGCCGTCCAGCAATTTCAAATGCACCAGCACACGATCGGGCAGGCCTTTTGCAAAATGCATGAACTCGCCGCCGATGGCGCGCCAGTCCTCTTGCGTGCTCTGGTCCATGCGGACGAAAGTGGCACGGTCATTCATGGTCGTCTCCTAGAAATTGTCGCAGCCGCAGCGGCTGTCTTCGAGTCATTATATGCCGCGCCGGTGACGGCCGCTCATACCCTGCTCAAGCGGCCTCGATCAGCGCCTCCGCCGGCCCAGGACGACCGAACAGGTACCCCTGGAATGCATGGCAACCGCTGGCGATCAAGAACTCCTTCTGCTCGCGCGTCTCCACCCCCTCGGCGATCACCGATAAACCCAGGCTCTGGCTCAAGGTAACGATGGCGCGCACGATGGCAACGTCGTTGGAATCGGTAAAGATGTCGCGCACGAAAGATTGGTCTATCTTCAACTGCGCCAGCGGCAATTGTTTCAGATAGGACAGTGAAGAGTAGCCGGTGCCGAAATCATCGAGCGAAAAACTGACGCCATGCTCTTTCAAGGCATTCATGATGGAAACGACGTTGTCGACATCTTTCAGCAACAGGCTTTCCGTCAATTCCAGCTTCAGCTTGCCGGCGCCGATGCGGTATTTCGTCAACGTGGCCAACACCAGATCGACGAAGTGCGCGTCGTGGAATTGGCGCGCGCTGATATTGACGGCAAGGCTAAGATGCGCCGTATGCGCATGGCGCGACCATATCTGCAGCTGGCAACATGCCGCATCGAGAATCCAGGCCCCCAACTGGATAATCAGGCCGATCTCCTCGGCCAGCGGTATGAAATGCGCCGGCGAAATCGTGCCCTTGTCCGGATGCAGCCAGCGCACCAGCGCCTCCGCACCAATCACCCGCCCCGAACTTTCCACCTGCGGCTGATAGACCAGGAAAAACTCGCCGTACTGCAAAGCACGGCGGAAGTCGGCCTCCATCGCCGCGTGTGCACTTATTGCAGCCTGCATTTTCGGATCGAAGAAGCGTATGGTATTGCGCCCTGCTCCCTTGGCCTGATACATCGCCAGGTCGGCTTGCTTCAGCACCTCGTCTATCGTCACCTCATGCCCTTTGAACAGGCTGACGCCAACCGACGGCGTGCTGAAGTATGGCGCACCTTCCAGCTCGTACACCTGATTCAAGCCGGTCAATATCTTTTGCGCGACGATCTCGGCACGCTCCGCCGCTTCACCCGTGCTCCGCCCCAGGGCTTCAAGCAGCACGACGAATTCGTCGCCGCCAAGCCGCGCCACGGTATCGCCGTCGCGCAGGCAGGTCGAAAGGCGGCGCGCCACTTCGGCCAGCAACAGGTCGCCGATATCGTGCCCGCGCGTATCGTTCAACTTCTTGAAATTGTCCAGATCGACGAAAATCAGCGCCCCCAGGTCGGCACTGCGCTCGCTCTTGATCAGCGCATGGCGCAGGCGGTCCATCAGCAAACGCCGATTCGGCAGGTTGGTCAGCGGGTCGTAAAATGCCAGATTGCGGATTTCGTCCTCGGCGAGCTTACGCTCGGTGATGTCGATCAGCGTGAAGACATAGTGCGTGACGCTGCCGTCGTCGGCATTGACAGCCGTGATGGACAGCCAAAGCGGGAAAATACGCCCATCCTTGTGCAACGCCCAGTATTCGCCCTGCCAAGCCCCTGTGGTCACGACAGCTTCCTGCAAAACGGTATAAAACTCGGGCGGATGGCGTGCCGAACGGAAGCTCGACGCCGGCTTCCCGCGCACGTCGTCGGCGGTATATCCCATGATCTTCGTAAACGCGCTGTTGACGCGCAGGATGACCTGGGCGTGATCGGAGATGAGCATCCCTTCCTGCGATTCGAAAGCCACCGCCGCGACGCGCAATTCCTGCTCCTGCAAGGCCGACTGGCGTCGCGCCGCCTTGACCACGTTGTAAGCCGCCGCATTGTCGAGCGCGATGGCGCCGTAGGCGCATAGCGTGCGAATGATGGAGTGGGCGCGCTCACCATAGGCGACCGGCGACTCCGATTGCACCGCGATCACGCCCAGAAGCTGCTTACCGGAAATCAGCGGAGCGAACAACGCGCTTTGCACTGAAGGTAAAATGGCGTCTGCCAGGCCCTGGCCTGAAACCTTGAATTCGGCCCGCTCACGCGCGCAGCGTGCCACGTTGGATGCGGCATCGCGCAAATGGATGCCGACCACGGCGTCGCTTCTGATCTGGCTGCCGCGAATGCAATAGGCCTGCTGCAGCACGTCGCCCTGCAGCAGATACACCGCGAAGCCATGGACGTCGAGCAGCCGTCCGGCATGGCTGTACAGGGCGCCATAGATATCGCTGCTGTCGAGGCTGCCGGTGATTTCACGTCCGATCAAGCCGAGCGCCTCCAGCGTGACGTTGGTTTCCTGCAAGGTGGCCGCCAGGGCGCGATGGTGTTCGGTATCGGCGCGTGCGCGATCGATTTCAAAGCGAATCTGCATCGCCAGCGCATGCTTTTGCGCTTCCTCATTGCGCGAATGATTGCGCGCCTCGGTGGCCGACTGTTCGTTGCGATAAGCCGCGGCAAAATCGCCCATGGCTGCATGCGCCGCCGCCACCTGGGAAAACAGGTCGGCCGGCACCGCATCCCCCGCCATACCCTCGCACAACGCACGAGCCTGTTGCAGGAATTGCAGAGCCTGTGCATTACCTTTCGTCGTGGCGTGCTCCGTATGCAAATCGGCATAGACGCGCAGGGCCTGGATCTGCTCTTCGATGCTGCCCTTTTCGCGCGCCAGGTCAAGCGACTGCTCGACCCAGCTGAGTGCATTGTTGAATTGGCCGAGATGTGCCAGTGCCATTGCCTTGCCGCGATAAACCTTGGCGCGCAATTCGAAGTCGCTTTGCGCGCTGTCGGTCTGCTCGAATTCGAGAAAACGCTCGAGCGCGGTCTTATAGTCGCCGGTATCGAGCGCCCAATGGCCCAGGCTGGAAACGATGGCAGCATAGTTGCGCGACCCCGACAGAACCGAGAGCGCCTCATACGATTCGCGCAAATAGGGTCCGGCCTCCTCGAAGCGCTTCAGCAGCCGCAGGGTCTCACCGGTCTGGCGCAGACACAGACCGATGGAAACCGGCCATCCGGTGCTGCGTGCCAGCTTCAGCGCCCGCTCATCCCAATCGAGTGCCGTGGTCAAATCGCCCAGCGTGGCAAAGCCTTCGGCAATGTTGACCGCGCTGATCAAGGCCTGCTTCACCTGCCCGGTCGCATGGGCGGCATCGTAAGCCTGCAAGTCGCGCTTGATCGCACCGCCCAGATCATCGGTCAAGGCAGCAACATTGGCGCGCGCCGTCGCAACCCAGACCTGCACCGAATCGTCGTAGGTGGCCGCTTCATCGAAATATTGCGCCAGTCCGACGCTGGCCGAACCGGGATCGTTGAACGCGATATAGGCGAGCTGCCGCGCCCGCGCAATCTGCACGCGCGATGCCTCGCCGCTTTTTTCGTAGTAGTCGAGCGCCCGTTCCAGTTCCTTGTCGCGCGCCAGGCGATCGCCGCGTTCGTTCCAGGCGGAACTAAGCAGCCATTCCGCGTCGCCGGCGCCGACGTAATCGCCCAAGCCAAGGAAAGTATCGAGCGCAGCTTCCAGCAAAATCCTGGACCCCTCGATATCGGCGAACAAGGCCTTCACTTCGCCTCTGACAAGTTGCAAGCGCGCCTTGGCAGCGGGCCGATCCACGCTTGCACCCAATGCCGCCTCGGCACGTTCGGCCAGAGCCAAGGCACGCGCACAGTCGCGCTGCCGCAAGTGCCAGGACAGAGCGACCAAGGTATCCAACTCGGCCGCGTCCCCTGCCCTTTCAAGCACAGTCTCGAGTGCAGCCAGATCCTCATCCAGTGCAAACAGGTGTAAGCTCATAGCTCATTCTTGCATTGCATCAATATCAAGTCAATCGATGTCGACGAAAACTTGGACATCAAAAAAATCAAAACCACCCCTCCTGTCAATACAAAATTTTCACACACGCACACCTGTTGTCCGGTGCTTGCATCCAACGGTACACTAGACGCTCACCGCAACATCTTTTTTGCAGCAAAGCAATACATGATCATCAGAAAAGCAATCGAAGCCGACTTCGTCGCCATGTGGGACATCTTCCACGCCGTCGTCGCAAGCGGCGACACCTACGTATTTTCCCCCAATACCAGCCGCGAGGAAGCCCACACCTATTGGCTGGGGCCAGATATTGCCAGTTTCGTCGCCGAAACCGACGGCAATATCCTCGGCTTTTATAAGCTGATCCCAAACCAGCCCGACCTCGGCTCGCACGTCGCCAACGCCTCCTTCATGGTCGGCCCCAAAGCGCACGGCCAGGGCGTGGGCAAGGCCATGGGCCGGCACTGCCTGATTGAAGCGAAAAAAGCCGGCTACCACGCCATCCAATTCAATTTCGTCGTCAGCACCAACGATGGCGCCGTGGCGCTATGGAAACAGCTCGGTTTCGCCATCGTCGGCACCCTGCCCAAGGTGTTCAAGCACGCCCGGCTCGGGTACGTCGATGCCTACGTCATGCATCGATTTCTCGACGACATCAACGTCGAACAGGAACCCATTTCACGGTAGCAGATGCAGGCCATCCTTGCGCAGCGCAAATTGGGCATCCTTCAATTCTTCGGCAAGATCACCGGGATTCCCATCGAGGCACCCTGCGAGAAAGCGTTCGACCAGCAACCAATTAAGCCGCTCGTTGCCCGCGTTGTTGAACATATGCCCGGTTCCCTTGTAGACAAACAGGGACAGCAAGGACGACTTACCCTCCCGCTCCGCCTTTTGCTAGAACGCCAGCGTGCCGCCTACCGGGACAACCGGATCATTCTCGACCCCGGTCAGTAATAGCGGCACGTTCAAGCGCGTTGCCGCACCGATGGGCGAATGCTCCAGCAGCAATGCCTGGCCGGCCTTCGTGCCGGGGTCGCCGATCTGGGCAACTAACTCCCCCTCCATCTCCGGCATGGCACGTAACCTTTGTTTGACGAATTCCGCCAGGTCGGTCATGCCGGACATGCTGACGGCGCAGGCATAAGGGTGATTCTCGCGCAGCACGGCTTCAAGCGATGCATAGCCGCCGTAACTACCGCCCACGATGGCGATTTTGTTCGGATCGGCAAGACCATGCGCGACCGCCCAGCGCGCCGCATCGTCGAGATCGTCCTGCATCTTGCCGTCCCATTCGCCGCGCCCCAGCATTTCCAGCGTGTGCCCGGCCCCGTGCGAACCGCGGAAGTTAACCGTCATAACCATGTAGCCGTGCGCAGAGAGCCACTGCACAACCGGGTCCGCATGCACGCTGTCGCGCTCGCCGGGTCCGCCATGCACCAGCAAGACGGTCTTGCAGCCCGTGCCTGCGCACATCTCAGGGGGCATCGTGAGGTAAGCGGAAAGCATCAATCCGTCCCGCGCGGGAATTACCTGCGGCAGCTGCGGCTGCAGCTTCCTGCCGGCCAGGTCTTCACGCGCGGAATACAAAAGCGTGAGATTGCCGGCCCGCCACAGGTACGTCGCATCAGCTTGCCCCGGTGCCGCGCCCGAGAGCAGGTAGACCGCATCGTCCGCGCTACGCGATGCGAGTTCAAAACCCGCCGCCAAATGGGTACCGGCGGAAGCGAGGATACGCGCGCCGATCGCGCTTACCGCCTTCATCTGCGGCTTGTCATACATCACCGTATAAAAAAGCGGTTCGCCATTCGTGCGGTCAAACAGGATGCTGGTGATATCGCCGGCCTCCACACTCAGGCTCTTTTGCTGCAAGGTATCGAGATCGACCGTCGCCAAGGAAACGAAATCGCGTGCATCGGCATCAAGAAAATAGATCTCGTGGCGCGCCGCCGAACAAGAAGCCAGCGCCGTACCGGCGACACGGGACGACTCATCGATATGGCGCAACTCGCGCCATTGCCCGTTTTGCTTGATCAGATAGGAGATGGCACCGTCATTGGCTTTGCTCTCGAAACGCAGGCCGAACGGCACGTCGGGGCAAGCGCCGAAAACAAATGGGATCACACCGCCATCCTGCTCCACAGGGCGCAGGCTGCCTTGCGTCATATCGACTTGAAACAAGGGTTGCCCGACCGGCCTCTCTGCGTCGCGGTAAATCGCAATCGGAAAAGCCAGATTGTCGCGCGGGCCGGCCGCCACATACAGCGCCTCAGGCACCTTCAGCGCTGCCAGCAAATCGACCCGTTGCCCTGTATCCATGTCATAGGCAAAGACCATTTCCATGCCGGAGCCGCGTCCGCCCGCGCTGACGATGATGCGGTTCGCGTCGCGCGCCCATTGCGCGAAATAAATCGCCAGATTTTCCTCTGGCTTGACCACGAACTGCGGATCGCGGCCATCGGTGCGCGACACGATCACCGACATACGCCCGCCATTGCGCTGCACATGCAGCAAAAACCGGCCGTCGGCACTCAACTGACTGCCGAAATTGGAAAGGTGGCCGAAGGTACGCGGCGTAGGAATCGGCGTCCGGCAAAAAGCCGTGCCGGCGCAACAAAAAAACAGCAATGCAATCAACCGCAGCAACATCGTCGTCATGGTATTCGTGTCAATCGATCATTCTATTTCTTATTGCAAATCTGCACAGTAGGCACAGTGCGCACAGCCGAAACGATGCCGCGCGGCATAAGCGTTATCCGCGATTCACAAAATTCACAAAAAAGCACCTGTCATTTCTGACATGGATTTGTTAAATTGATCAGAATAGAATAAATCATTATGAGGTCGGCGACGCGGAGCTGTCCTGCGACGACATCCGATGATTGCACGGCCACCTGTTGCCGGGAACCGGATCCCGGCGATGTCCACTATGAGGTTGTAGATGACGCGAGACGAATGTCTGGGTGCCGCCAGCGCTGCATTCGGCGGTGCTTTTGCCTGGGCGAAGCGCGGCTACTGGCAAATCAAGATCGAGACGACACCGTTGCGCACGCTAGTGCTATCGAAAGATTTTGTGCAAAGAAATATTTTTGAAAACGAAATGCCGGCGGATGATTTTATCGGCATCCTGAAAAACATCCCCGCCGAACACTGGTCGATCGACGAGGAAGGCTGCCTGCTTTACCTCATGCGTTGATTTGCCCATGAACATGAGAATTCACCGATGATGGTCGACGGCAACGCCCTGGCCGAAGTCGCACAGGAAATGGTGCTCGAAATGCGCGGCGACAGCTGCCAGGGCACTGTCACTCAGGCCGCCCAGGTGCTGGATCTGGGCAACGGCAGAAAAGCGACCGTATGCATCACCATTACGACCGATCAGGAGCGCTTCCTGTAGTCGCCTCCCCGTCATTCTCGTCGCAGCGAAGCTGATCGAGGCGGCGCACGGCAGCCGCCCGCCACCTTGCCGCAATCCTGTTTTCTTCGACAATGCCCCCTTCGTGTCGCATTCCAGGCACGAAAGGGCGATTTTCGCAGTGGCATGACGCACTCTTCCCGGCAAGTCAAATCAAGACACAAGGCGAATTATTTATCTATAATCGAGACAAATAATCGTTTAATCCAGCCGATGCGGATCACCCTCAGGCAACTACAGATTTTCATTGCCGTCGCCGAATCGGGCAGCACTGCGGCGGCGGCGGAGCGCGTTGCGCTCTCGCAGTCGGCAGCCAGCGCCAGCCTGAAGGAGCTCGAAAACGTCCTGCAAACCGAATTGTTCGATCGTGTCGGCAAGCGGCTGATGTTGAACGACAACGGCCGCCAGTTGCTGCCGCAGGCGCGCCAGATGCAGGATGCCGCAGCGACGATCGAACGCCAGTTCGGCAGCGAAGCCGATGCGTCCGGCCTGCGGCTCGGCGCCAGCACGACCATAGGGAACTATCTGCTGCCGCACATCCTCGCCGCGGCCGGGCCGCATCAAGCCGGCTTGCATCCTATCGTCACCATCGCCAATACCGCCGATATCGCCGCTGCCGTCACAGGCTTCCAGCTCGATCTCGGGCTGGTGGAGGGTCCGAGCCACGAAGCCGATCTGGCCATCGAACCCTGGCTGACCGACGAATTGCTGATCGTCGCCTCGCCCGCCCACCCCATCCTGGACAAGGGCCGGCAAGCCAAAGTCCGCATCCAGGCGTTGCGGGAAGCCGGCTGGCTATTGCGCGAACGCGGCTCGGGCACGCGCGAAACGGTGGAGCACGTCTTATTGCCCCACCTGCACGAATTGCGCGCCGCCGCCGAATTCAGCAACGCCGAAGCGATCAAGCACGCCGCCGCCGCAGGTTTGGGCCTGGCCTGCCTGTCGCGTCTCGTGGTGCAGGATTTGCTCGCGACTGGGGCACTGGTGAGCCTGCAGACCGCCCTCCCGCCCTTGAGCCGGCACCTCTATCTGATTCGCCATCGGCAAAAAGTATTGTCGGTCCGCCTACAACGCTTCCTCCAGCTATGTCGTGATTGGCCGCAAGGCCGCTAATATTCCGCTTTACGACGCTTGCAGCAGAGCATTTTCCATTATGATTAAGAGGCTATTGCAAAATGGGCATGGCCACGCGAAGTGGCTGCCGGCTGCGTTCTGCAACAACGTCAAGTTCATTTTGAAGCAGCTTTCATCGGCTCTCCTGCAAATTGCCCACCCTACAAAAATGAGTTCGATCGAGACGCAGAGCAAAACCACGGCGAACATCCTGTTGATCGCCGCCGTCCTGCTTGCCGTGTCGCTCATGGTCTTTCTTTGGCACTCCAGCAACGAACTGGTCGACGACTATCGCGCGGTCAACCACGCCTATGCGGTAAAGGGCAAGCTCGAAATCCTGATGAACCACGTGACTGACGGTGAAACCGGCGAGCGCGGCTTCCTGATTACCGGGACCGAAAGCTATCTTGAGCCCTATCACAACTACCTGTCGCATATCGACATCGACTATAGCGACCTGACCAAGCTGACAGCCGGCGACCCTCCGCAGCGCCAGCAACTCGCGCTGTTGCAGCCCCTGCTGTTGCAGCGAAAAGAGCTGTTGAGCCACATGATCGACCTGCGGCGCGAACACAACCTGGTAGATCTCGCCACCAACCCCGAATTTGCCAGCGGCAAAGCGGTGCACGATCAAATTCGCGCCGTCGTCGACGGCATGATCGAGCGCGAGCGCGCGACGATCGGCCAGCGCGACAGCGATGTGGCTTCGGCAACCAGCCTGACCCAGCGCGCCATGGCTGCGGTTGCGCTGGGCATCGCCTGTCTGGGCATTGCCTTGTTCTTCAGCAATTGGCGCGACCGCGCCGAGCGCGCCAGGGCCAAAGAAGCGCTATCGACCGAAAAAGAGGAGCGCGAGCGGCTCCAGGTGCAATTGCAGCAAAGCGTCGACCTGATGAGCCGAATGAGCGAACTCTCTCGCATCGGCGGCTGGGAGTTCCATACGGATACCCGCAAACTGTCGTGGTCCCCGGAAGTCTATCGCATCCACGAAGTGGACCCGCGCGAAACGCTCGACATCGACAAGGCCCTGCCGTTCTATCCCGCCGAAGCGGGGTCGCTGATGCAGGCGGCGTTCCAGAACGCCCTCGAACACGGGACCTCGTGGGATCTCGAACTGCCCTTCGTCACCGCCCGTGGACGTCGTCTGTGGGTCCGTACCATCGGCGCGGCGCACCGGCGCGACGGCGTCACCTGGAAGCTCGACGGCTCGTTCCAGGACATCACCGAGCGCAAGCGGGCCGAAGAAGATCTCTACGAGGCCAACACCCAGCTCTCCTACGAGCGCGACCGCGCCGAAGCAGCGAGCCGTGCCAAGAGCCAATTTCTCGCCAACATGAGCCACGAGATCCGCACCCCGATGAATGCCATCCTCGGCATGGTGCAACTGCTGGGCCAGACCGAATTGAGCAAGCGCCAGAATGACTACGTGATCAAGACCGAGCGTGCCGCCAAATCGCTACTCGAAATCTTGAACGACATCCTCGATTTTTCCAAAATCGAAGCCGACAAGATCGTGCTCGATATCCAGGCCTTCTCGTTGGACAAGCTCATGCGCGACCTGGCTGTGATCCTGTCGAGCAGCCTGGGCAAAAAGGATGTCGAAGCGCTACTCGACATCGACACGCAATTGCCGATCCACCTCAAGGGCGATTCGCTGCGGCTGCAGCAGGTGCTGGTCAACCTGGCAGGCAATGCCGTCAAATTCACCGAACGCGGCACCATCGTCGTATCGCTCAAACTCGCCGGCGAAGACGACACCCACATCACCGTCGAATTCGCCGTCAGCGACACCGGCATCGGCATTCCACGCGAGCAGCTGCAACAGATCTTCGTCGGCTTTTCCCAAGGCGAAGCGTCGACCACACGGCGCTACGGCGGCACCGGCCTTGGCCTGGCGATCAGCAAGCGCCTGGTGGGATTGATGGGCGGCGAACTCAAGGTGGAAAGCGAGCCGCACCAGGGAAGCCGCTTCCATTTCTCGCTACCGTTCGAACGGGCGCCGCTTGAAGGCAGCATCCAGGACAAATACAACGAAGTCGCCCTTCCGGGATCCAGCCGCAGCTTGCGCACGCTGGTCGTCGACGACAGCGACATGGCGCGGCAAATCCTGCACAACATGATCGAGTCGCTGGGCTGGCACTGCGATACCGCCGACAGCGGTTACCAGGCCATGCGCGCGATCCAGGCCAACATGGAACGCGGCCGCAACTACGACGTCATCTTCATGGACTGGAAAATGCCGGGCATGGACGGCTGGCAAGTGACCCAGCACATCCGCCAGGCCTACCCCGCAGCCGCAATGCCGATCATCATCATGGTATCGGCTTACGGGCGCGAAGTGCTGGCCGAGCGATTGCAGAACGAACCCATGGCGCTCGACGGCTTTCTGGTCAAACCCGTGACGGCGTCGATGCTGTTCGATGCCGTGGTCGATGCCAAGGCAGGTAACGACTCGTCGGCTGCCCTGCGCGTGCCGCAGCGTGTCGTGTCGAAGCGGCTGGCGGGATTGCGTCTGCTGGTGGTGGAAGACAACGCCATGAACCAACAAGTAGCCTGCGAGCTGCTGACCGGCGCCGGTGCCCAGGTCAGCCTGGCCAACAACGGCCGCACAGGCGTAGACGCCGCCATCTCGGCCGAGCCGCCGTTCGATGCCGTACTCATGGACGTGCAAATGCCCGAGATGGATGGCTACGCCGCAACGGCCGCAATCCGGCGCCACCCACGCCTGAAATCCATGCCCATCATTGCCATGACCGCCAACGCCATGGCCTCGGACAAGGAAGCCTGCCTGGCTGCGGGCATGAACGACCATATCGGCAAGCCGATCGACCTCGACACGCTGTCACAGACCATCCTGCGCCATTGCAAGCCGCAGCCGGGCGCACCTCAAGCTCCACGTGCCGTTGAAACCGCCCCATCCGTCGCAGTCACAGCCACGGCAGACACCGTGCCCGCAATATCCGAAAGCAGCCAGGAGGAACTGGCCAAGGCCTTGCAGCGCATGGGTGCAAACGCGGAACTCTATCTGAAGATGGCCAATAGTTTCGGCCCCACCGCGGAATCGATGCACGACCAATTGCAATCGCATATCCGCAACGGCGAAACCGTCGATGTCACGCGGGTGTTGCATACGCTCAAAGGCATCGCCCGCACCATGGGTGCCGTCGAATTGGGAAATTACGTCGAACGCGAAGAGAAACGGATCAAGCAAAGCGGCAAGCTCGGTTCGCCGGCGCTCGCCCGCGATGTCCTGCTGCCGCTGATCCAGCGCCACACGGAAGCGGCGCTGCAATTTGCACAACACTTGAACAAAACCGGAAAAAGAGCGAGCATCACGGCAAACACCCAGGACAAGGGCAAGGCCAGCGAGGAAGCCAAACACATGCTCGACGAACTGAACCACCTCCTCGAAGGCAGGAACCTGCGCGCCCTCGCCGTCTTCGGCGACTTCAAAGAGCGCTATCAAGAAACGCTTGGCCTTCCGCTGGCTCCGCTGGAACAGCAACTCGACAAACTCGATTTCCGCCAGGCGCAGCTCGAACTGAATGCGCTCAAGGAGAGCCTGCAATGAACGACCTCGCGGCAACCTCGCTGCAGTCGCCCGGATCGAGGCAGACATCAAAGGAAGAGTCGCACGAAGAAGCACGCCCCAAGCTCCTGATCGTCGACGATCAGCCGATCAACATCCGCTTCCTGCATGAAATCTTCCAGGCCGATCACGAGGTATTCGTCGCCACCAGCGGCGCCGACGCACTGGCGTTTTGCGCCGCCACGCTACCCGACCTGATTCTAACCGACGTCATCATGCCGCAGATGGACGGCTACGAACTGTGCCGCCGCCTGAAGCAGGACGAGCGCCTGCGCGAAGTCCCTGTCATCTTCGTCACTAGCCATAGCGATACGCCGGAAGAGGAACAGGGGCTCGAAGCAGGCGCTGTCGACTTCATCTCCAAGTCCGCCAGCCCACGCGTGATCCGTGCGCGCGTCAAAACACACCTGACGCTCAAGCACCAGACCGATCTCCTGCGTTCGCTATCGCTGATCGACAGCCTGACCGGCATCGCCAACCGGCGCAATTTCGACGAGACCCTGCGTGCCGAGTGGCGCCGCTGCGCGCGCGAAGTCAAGCCGCTGTCGCTGCTCATGATAGACATTGACTTCTTCAAACGCTACAACGACGAATATGGCCATCAGGCAGGCGACGCCTGCCTGCGTGCGGTGGCGAACTGCCTCAAAAACTGCGTGACGCGCTCGCACGATCTGGTGGCCCGCTATGGCGGCGAGGAATTCGTCTGCGTCCTGCCCGACACGCCGCACGAAGGTGCGGAAGCCAAGGCCGAGGTGCTTATTGCAGCGGTGCGCGCGCTAGCGCTTCCCCACACAAAGTCCGACGTCGCCGGCGGCATCGTATCGATCAGCGTGGGTCTCGCCTCGGTCACCCCGCATCATGAACACATCATGGAAAACCTGACACTGGCTGCCGACCAGATGCTCTACCAAGCCAAACAGGACGGGCGCAACCGCGCCAAGGCAATCCGCATGGAACAAGGAAAATAATGAGGAAAACCACCGCCGCCGCGATTTTTCTCAGCCTGGCACTGGCGCAGGGCATGGCACAGAGCAAGCCGGCCAAACCCGATACAGCGTCGAACAACGCGCAGATCACCGCGCGCTACTATGAAACGCTGGTGTCAGGCAGCGCGCCCAATCTGGCAGAATTGAACCTGCTCATCAACACCCTGCCCAAAGGCGGCGATCTGCATCACCACTATTCCGGCGCAATCTATGCCGAAACCTACATCGACTGGCTCGGCAAAGAAGGCTACTGCGTCTATCGGCGCGACGAACCGGCCAACTGCGCCGACGCCTACCCGCTGTCCAAGGATTGCCACGCCGCCTTTCGCATCGAAACCAAGGCGCCCCAGGGCAAGAGCGATCCGAACTGCCTCAACGCACAGCAAATCGCCGACGACAACGGCTTCTACCGCGAACTGCTGATGCACTGGTCGGACAAGGATTTCGCCAATCACGCGCATGAATCCATCCCGCCCGATCAGCAATTCTTCGACACCTTCGGCTACTTCGGCGCCGCCTCGTCGTATTCGCCGCCGGCCGGCCTGGCACTGCTGAAGCAGCAAGCGAAGGCCGACAATCTGCAATACCTGGAAACCATGCTCAAGGGCGCGCCGGCCACCGAAAACACCGAGCTGTCGCGCCGCATCGATGCGCTGCCCCCGGACGACGAAAGCGCGGCCCTGCAGCAAGCCATGCAAGCTTATGCCGACTACCTCGACCACGACGCCGCCGCGCAAAAACGCATCGCCGAATACCGCGACAATATGGACGCCTACGCCAAAGGCCTGGACGACGCGGAATTCACGCTGCGCTTCCAGACCTACGTCACGCGCAACAACCCGCCGGGGACGGTGTTCGCCGGCCTATACGCCGCCTTTGCCGCCGCGCACAACAATCCCCTGATCGTCGGCGTCAACATCGTCGGCCCGGAAAACGGCGTCGTCGCCATGCGCGACTACCGCCTGCACATGGCCATGTTCCGCTTCCTCAAACAGCGCTTCCCCGACGTGCGCCTGGCCCTGCATGCCGGAGAACTCACGCTGGGCATGGTGCCGCCGATGGGCTTGCGTAGCCACATCCGAAACGCCGTCGAAATCGCCGGCGCCCAGCGCATCGGGCATGGTATTGACGTCACCTACGAAAGCAATCCGGAAGATTTGCTGGAAGAGATGAAGACGCGTCACGTTGCCGTCGAAATCTGCCTGTCCAGCAATGCCTTCATTCTCGGCGTGGAAAAAGAGGCCCATCCGGTCTCGGTCTACTTGCGCCATCATGTTCCCATCGTCATCGCCACCGACGACGAGGGCGTCTCGCGCAGCGACATCAATGCCGAATACCTCCTCTTCGTCAGCCGCTACAAACCAAGCTACGCGCAGCTCAAGAACACCGTCTACAACGGCATCCGCTATTCCTTCCTCAGCGATGACGAGAAAAAATTGCAGATCAAGCAACTTGATGAGCGTTTTGCACGCTTTGAAGCGGCCAGCGCCAAAATGGCTGGAGAAGCGGCATTGCCGGAAAAGAAATGAGCGGTAATGTGCGAAAGGCTACCGGAAATTAAATTTTACGGCGCAGGGGATGGCATGACGGGGAAAAGCGCTGCTATTATTCAAAACTGATCTTTGCTCAACGCGGAAGCAATCCAGAATCTGGCGCCCATGCTGAAACTGCTGAAAAAGAAAAAGAAGATCGACGTCGAAGCCTTCATCGCCGACAGCTACAAAAGCTTGCAGGCGGTAACCGAAGAGCATCGCAAGACCTGGCAACTGGGCCAGGAAAAGGCATGGGCAGTCGACGAAGAAAGCGGCAAGATCAGTTTCTCGTTTGCCGATGGCGCGATAGCCTCGGCGCCGACCCAGGTGGTGGGCACCTTCCAGGTGCAGGACAAAACCTTCACCTGGGGCTGGCAACATCCCAACGTCATGCCAAAATTGCAGCGCCACGCCTTCCGGGTGCGTGAATTCGGCATCGAATTCGGCGCCGACGAATTGACCACGCAGCAAATCCCCTGCACCGAGCGGCGCGCATGGGAATACACAGCTTTAGCCATGCTGCTGGCCGAAGCCAACGGCGCCTACTGCCTGCAAACCCAGCCCGACATCTTCGTCTTCCTGACCTTCGGCCAAGTCGACCTGAAGCGCGCCTGAATTCCTGGCCCTTGTTTCGCCGGCTTGCGCACCGCCGCTTCCTGCGGCCCAACCGTGCTACCATGCGCGGCGAGATTCAAAACCAGCCTGACCCATGCCCCTATCCAGACAATTCCTGCGCCAATTCCTGCATTTTGCCGCCGTCGGCGCCTGCGGCACCCTGGTTCAGTACACCATGCTCCAGGTCGGCACCGCGTGGCTGGCCATGCAGCCGGAATGGGCCTCGGCCATCGGCTACCTGCTCGGCTCGGTAGTCAACTACCTGCTCAATTACTTCTTCACCTTCGAAAGTGGCAAAAGCCACATGGAAGCGGCGAGCAAATACTTCACCCTGCTCGGCATCGGCTTTTGCATCAACACCGCCCTGATGGCACTGTTGGCGCATCACCTCGGCTGGAATAAATGGATCGCCCAGATGCTGACCACCGGCATCGGCCTGATCTGGAACTTTACAGGCAGCCGCTTCTGGGCATTTCGGGAAGCGCACCACTGAAGCAGCAGGAGGGGGAAGCGGGAGGCAGGCCGCTCCCGGCAAGCGGCTAAGCTACTTCGCGGGAGCAACAGGCGGCGCCGTAGAAACTTCCGGGGGCGCCGGAGCCGGGCCAGGCGGAGCCGGCGGCTGCGCCGGCACGGTTTGCCAACCGGAAGGACAAGTCTTCACATAAGGGAAATAACCCTCGGGACTCTTGCAGTAATACCAGGAATTGGCCGGCTGCACCGCGCCCGACTCGGCGGCAGGCGCCATTTCGATATACGTCACCGGCACATCGATATAAAAGCTGTCGCCGTAATACGGCAGTCCATAGCCATAGGCCCACGGAAAATACCAGGGCCAAAAGCCGTAAAACCCATAGCCGTGATGATAGCCATGCCAGCCCGGCGCAGCATTGTGATGCCCGACTGAAGCGAAATGATGCATCGGCGGCTCGGTATGCGTATAGGCCGCGGCAGGAAAACTGCAGCAAACCACCCCAGCCAAGGCAACAGCCGACAAAACCTTATCGCATCCGCGCAATCCCGTCATCATCCCCTCTCCGTATTACGTTCCGGCTTCCTGCCTCAAGTCGATTTCAGTATAGGATAAAACCGCCAAGCAATATTGGCCGTCTTATTTGCCATCGCTATTGGCAAGTGATCTGAACCGGTTGCAGCGCGACGGTTTCGGAAATCGTGCCCGTGGCATTGTCCGAAATGCTGCAAGTCTGCCCATTCGGCTGAGCAGAAATGGCGACCTGATAGTTAGTGCCCAGCGGCAGCGACTGCGGGAAGGACCATGTCGCAACCGACGCACCGGCCGAGTTCGTGACCGCCAAGGGATTGATGCCATTGACAGTCAATTCAAGCGTGCCGCTGCTGCTCAAGCCAGTCACCGTGCCATAGACGTCATCGCTCGACGATACCGAGGAAACGCAATCGACCACAACGCTGCTGACATCGCCGGTATTCTGCTCGAGGATGCCGACCTGATTCTCGACCGTGCAAGTTTCGCCATTGGGCTGCGTGCTGACGGTCACCACGTAAGTCGTACCCACGTCAAGCGCGGTAGGGAAGGTGAAATTGCCATTCGCATTGACGGTCAAGGTATCAATGCCATTATCCTGCAAGGAGACCGACGCGCCGGTCTGCAAACCGATCACCGTGCCCCCCACAGTCTCGGTGATGGTGTCACCGTGACAACCTGCCAAAACCACTGCGATGGCCAGTACAAAAAATTTCAAGTGCTTCATCATTGCTTCCTAATCTATTCTAGTGATTCCTATTTGGTCCCAACCGGTTCACTGGCAGCTGAAACTGACCGTGATGGCATTCGAATTCACAACACCGCCGGACGCCGGCGTACTCCCGCTCAGCGTGCAAACCTGCGCCGGGTTGGCCGGTTGCGTGGCCACTGCAACCACATATTGCGTCCCCAATGGCAGCGTGACCGTGGCACCCGAAGAATTGGTGAACGTAATCGCCGTGCCGTTGACCGCATCGCTGGCCGCTTCAGCAGCCGTCACCGTGGTTTCCACCGCAGTTGCGGGGTCATCTCGTAAGGTCAGAGACAACACCAGGCTATTGCCGGCGTCGAGTCCGGCCACCGTGGCACCGATAACCGCATTGTTGGTGCAAGCCACGACAACGTCATTGACGGGGTTGCCAGCATAATCGACCAAGCCCGTGCCATTGGTAACGGCACAGGTCTGATTGGCCGGTTGCGTCGCAACCGCGACACTATACGGATCCTGGCTGCCGACGGTTTGAGAAAAACTGAAACCGATGCTTGCAGAACCGTTGCCGGTAACGGTCAGGTTGTTGCCGCCGTTATCGCTCAACACGACGCTGGAGTTGGCCGTCAAACCGTTGACGGTGCCGCCTATCGCCGCGCTGCCGCTTGCACCGCCGCCGCATCCCGCCAACAATACCGCCACCGCTGTACCGCACCCCAACGCCACTAATTTCGTTCGATTCATAGAGATTCCCGATTTTCCCATCGTCTTCCGCATCAATTCCGTCGGCAGTCCAAAATGGTCTTCCGCGCACAAATTTGGACAAAGGCACAAGGATACTATTAATTTATACAAATGACGGCGCTTTATGACACGACGCCACGATTTTAAGGAAAGAATTTACGCAGCATTTGCAAAATCCGGTTTCAGCATGGTAAGCCAAAGGCATCGATACAATCGAACCGCCTGGTTACAAAGTGTAAATGCGCCCCATTGATTGTTGCACTTATTATCACCATTTTAAACGCAATCCTGCTGCAGCCATCCCGGCGTAAAATTGCGCGGCACAGAAACACAAACACAGGGAGCAAAGAGGTATGAGCAAATCATTCGTCCGCTGGGGCATACTCGGCACCGGCCAGATCGCCCGCGCCTTCGCGCAAGGTTTGCGCGACGTACCCGATGCCGCCCTGGCAGCAGTCGCCTCGCGGCAAATCGACACCGCGCAGGCTTTTGCCGCGGAATTTGCTGTGCGCCCCGGCAGCGTGCAAGCCCACGCCGGCTACGAGGCCCTGGTGCACAATCCGGAAGTCGACGCCGTTTATATTGCCACGCCGCACAATCTGCACGCGGAAAACGCCTTGATGTGCCTGCACGCCGGCAAGGCGGTATTGTGCGAAAAGCCGTTTACCATCAACCGACGCCAGGCACGCGAGGTCGTCGACGTCGCGCGCCACAAGAAACTATTCCTGATGGAAGCCATGTGGACCCGCTTCCTGCCTGCCGTGCGCGAAACGCGCCGGCTGCTCGAGCGCGGCGAAATCGGCCAGCCGCGCCAACTGCTGGCAGACTTCGGCTTTTGCGCCGAATTCGATTCCAAGAACCGCCTGTTCGCCAAGGAACAAGGCGGCGGCGCCCTGCTCGACATCGGCATCTACCCGCTATCCATCGCCGCCTACCTGCTGGGCCCGGTGCAGGAAGCCCAAGCGCAAGCCGTGCTGACCGAGACCGGCGTCGATGCGCAAACCGCATTCAGCCTGCGCCATCGCAACGGCGCGCTATCGTCCTGCCTGTGCTCGATCACCGCCGGCACACCCACGCGCCTGATCGTCTCGGGCAGCAAAGGGCGCATCGAATTGCACGCCCCCTTCTTCATGTCGCAAGCCTTGACCATCGTCAGCAACGAAGGCGAAACCCGCACCGTCAACCTGCCCTTCCTGGGCAACGGCTACACCCACGAAGCCATCGAAGTCGGCCGCTGCCTGCGCAGCGACGCAACAGAAAGCCCGTTGATGACCTTGGACGAATCGCTCGACCTCATGGGCTGGCTCGACCATATACGCGCCCAGTGCGGCGTCCGCTATCCTTACGACGACGAAAATGGCGATTGACCCAGCACAGATTACACCCACGAAATCACATCGCCAATAATTAAGCTTGTGACGAGGCAACGAAGCGTGCTATACTCTTTTTCTTCAGACGCGGGGTGGAGCAGTCTGGCAGCTCGTCGGGCTCATAACCCGAAGGTCACAGGTTCAAATCCTGTCCCCGCAACCAATTGCCAAAGAAAAGCCGTCGATGCAGCATCGACGGCTTTTTTGTTTTTGCACCCTGCTCATGCGCAAAATCCTTGCACAAATCCCTGGCACATCAAGCACGCTGCGCTTTAACGCGCCACCATTGCATTAGCCTTCTCCGAACGCAACAGCGAGATGAACGCATCGTTGAATGCTGGAATATCGTCAGGCTTGCGCGAGGAAACAAGATTGTCGTCGCGCACGACTTCTTCATCGACCCAGGTGCTCCCTGCGTTTTGAAAGTCATCCTTCATGCTGGGCCAGCTGGTCAACGTGCGGTCCGCCGCAACACCGGCTGAAATCAACAGCCAGCCGCCGTGACAGATTGCCGCGATGGGTTTCTTGGCCTGGTCCATTTGGCGGATGAATTCCTGCGCATCCTTGCTCATCCGCATCGCGTCGCCATTGGCCACGCCACCAGGCAGCAACACGCCTGCATAATCTTGTGCACGCAGGCTGCTGAGTCGCTTGTCGATCGTCACGCTCTCCCCTTTTTCCAGGTGGCGATAACCTTGCACCGAGCCGTCATGGTCGGAAATCACGTCGACCTGCGCACCCGCCGCTTCCAGCGCTTTCTTTGGCTCAAGCAATTCGGACTGCTCGAAGCCATCGGCGACCAAGGCCGCGATCTTCAAATGATCGAGTACATGGCACGCTGCGGCATCCGGCGCGTCCGCTGCCGCCTCGATGCGGGTGATGCTGGAAAAGGCGATCGGATCGCTGGCGGGAAACGACATTGCGCTGGCGTCATCCAGGGCTTGCTCAGCGGCGTTGTCCTGCTGCTGGGATTGTTTCGTGGTCTTCATCTTGTCGGGCTGATTCATGGCACTGGCCTCCTTGAGAGTCGAGAGCATAATGCCGCTCCTGCGTCCAAAAGCAGTGCGGCTCCATCAGTCCGACATCGGGTGGCCTCCAGGGTTCAGCCTATTTCGTCACGCCATGCACAAGCGCCAGGCCGCCCATTTAGCGAGGAGCAACACGCTTGATCAATTCCATCGCTGCGGCAGGATTGCGTTCCTTGAAACCGCTGATCACGTAGAGGAAAACGTCCTTTCCCTTGGCAGCCTTGGAATCGGGCAAGATTTCTTCCAGCCCTGCCGCCTCGCCTTGCTGCCAGGCCAGCGCGCGCCTGGCCCAGGTATCGAGTGATTTCTTCGAATACCCATTGGCTTCCGCTTCGACCGTGCCCATGATGCGCGCATACACGAAGGGCGCGGTCAGGTCGTTGATTTGCGGATACAGGGCATCGGCCCCAACGATCACGGCCACGCCATACTCGCGCGCCAGGGCGATGAATTCGGCGCATTGAAAGCTCTCGTGCCGCACCTCGACCGCATGGCGCAGCTTGCGTCCCTCCATCGTCTTCGGCAAAAGCTTCAGGAAGGCTTCAAAATCTTCGGGATCGAATTTCTTGGTCGGCATGAATTGCCAATTGATGGGCCCTAGCTTGTCCTTCAACAAAAGCACGCCGCTACCCAGAAACATCTCGATCGAATTATCCGCCTCGGCCAGCACACGGCGGTTGGTGGCAAAGCGCGGTCCCTTGAGCGCGAACACAAAGTCGTCCGGCGTTTCATCGTGCCACTTGGCGAAACTCTCGGGCTTTTGCGAACCATAATAGGTGCCGTTGATCTCGATTGAGCTCAGCTTGCTGCTGGCATATTCCAGTTCGCGCCTCTGCGCCAGCTTGTCGGGATAAAAAGTGCCGCGCCAGGGCTCGAAAGTCCAGCCGCCGATGCCGATATGTATCCGGTTTTTTGCCGCCATGACGCCTCCTTTACGTTAGGAAGTCAATATACCGCGCCCGCACGAAATCGGCAGAACTCAAAAGTAGTAGGTCGCCACCGTCTGCCATGTCGTCCGGCCGGGCAACACGCCGAAATCGGTCCACTGTCTGCCGCCGTAACGCTGCCATTGCAGCGCCAGGTCGACGTGATCCCAGTGATAGCGCGCCTCCATCCAGGTCAAGCGGCTCTGGTCAAGGAGATCCTGCCGCACCAGCGCAGTCAGGTCGAGGTGCGTAATGCCCGCGTCCTGCCAGCTCGCATATGCAAACACCGACTCCTTGGTCGGCAGGTCTTGCGCATCCTGCACAAAGTCGCGGTATTGCAGGTAGCGCGCCGAATTGCCCTGGCCGAGCGCAGTCCAGTTCGCCTTGCCCAGCGCGGCGCCATCGTATTCAGCTTCCAGCGTCAGCGAAAGCTTGTTGTCCGTCGTATAGGTGAAGCCGGTCGACAAGCGACTTCTGAAGACTTCGCGCTCCACGCCGCCCAAGGCTTCTGTGTATTGTGCCGGCCCCTGCCCGCCCGACCATTCGACGAAGGCCACGGTCGCATCGCCGAACAAGCGTGTCAGGTCCAGCCCCATTTGCGGCGACTTGCCCTGTTCGCCGTAAAGCAGCACCTGCGGATTGAAGGTGTCAGACAACTGCTGGCTTGCCGCGAGCAGCCAACGGTTGGTATTGTTGGTCGCGCCGAGATCCACGTTGAACGGCTCGCTGCTCGCATCCGTCTCCAGCTTGGGCGATACCAACGCCGTCAGCGACCCGCCGTCCCACAGCGTCTGCTCGCGCAGCATCACCGAACCGAGGCGATTATTGCGCAGACTCGACGGATTGATCGACACGATGGAACGCACGGCATCGTCGCGGAAATAGTCGGTCGGATTGTAGCCGGTGGCCACCCCGTAACGCGTGTTGATGCGGCCATCATCGACGATCTCGTCAGACGAAACGTGCCGGCTCAGGTACAGCTCTTTCAAGGTATTGATCTTGGCCTGGTCCGGCGCCTCATCTTGCCAATCCCAATCGAGCCGGTCGGCAAACACCAGGCGCCAGCCCGGCGCAAGCGTCTTGTCCAGCGAGGTGTCGATTGAAAGCCGGACGTTTGCATACGACGGCAAACCGTAGCGCTGCTCCGTATCGCCATAGGCGGCTTCGACAAAGGTATGCCAATCGGCAGCCTGCTCGACCTTGGCCGGCGCCTGGTCGGCCACGTTCAAGGCGTCGAGTTCATCGTCGCCCGGCGGCGCGGCCTGAGCCAATCCCGCCAGCGTCACCAGCAATGCCGGCAAAAGGCGGTGCGGCATCATTCGGGCTTGAACCTGGCCAGATAGTCGCGCTGCATCCAGGTATCGGGGATGTCGCGCCAGGCATAGTCGGTAAAGCGCATCACCGTCACCCATTTGGTATCGAGGCCGTCGATGATCACGGTCTCGGTCGGACGCACCACGCCCAATTGCGTTTCAAAATGCCGATAGTAGGCAGTCTTGAGCAGCCGGTTGCTCTCGGTATAAAAACGCGACTTGACCGGGTGGCTATTGGTAGTGTCGATCCACATCTCGATGTGGTGGTAAGTCACGTCGGGCGAGGTCGCCGCCAGCGCCAGCTTGTA
>FTAT01000052.1_pt1 | contig 32236 bp, 22 predicted proteins | sample 1639161 | NCBI WGS metagenome assembly FTAT01 (sample SAMEA3914812, study PRJEB12502) | metagenome | biome: forest; material: soil | place: Canada | collected 2011-07-07 | depth 0.1 m
AATTTCATTTGTCGCAACTTTTAGGACCGCGACAGCGGGATGCACCGTGGAGGGCTTGGTCGCCGGCAGTGCGCAGGCAAAACCGGTATACTTAATACATTCCTGTCACTAAGGTCGGTGCTGAACTCTTTGTCGGCGCCGGCGGCAACGAGGTAGTCATGTCCAGCCTAGCCATCAAAACCATCGAATTCGAGCGCCCGCAGATGGATGCGGGCACCAGTTGCACCGCCAACGCTTGGGCCCGCGTAGCTGCAACGCCTTCGCTTGAGGAACGCGCCGCGCTGAAAAGCCGCATCAGGGCGCTGCTCAAGGAAAAACAGGCAGTGCTCGTCGCGCACTATTACGTCGATGCCGATTTGCAGGACCTGGCCGAAGAGACCGGCGGCTGTGTATCGGATTCGCTCGAGATGGCGCGCTTCGGGCGCGACCATCCGGCCAAGACGCTGGTGGTGGCCGGGGTACGCTTCATGGGCGAGACGGCGAAGATTTTGAGCCCCGAAAAGCGCATCCTGATGCCTGATCTGGACGCCACCTGTTCGCTCGATCTGGGTTGTCCGGCCGATGAATTTGCGGCCTTCTGCGATGCCCATCCCGATCGCACCGTTGTGGTCTATGCCAACACCAGCGCGGCGGTCAAGGCGAGGGCCGACTGGATGGTGACCTCGTCGATCGGGCTCGACATCGTGGCGCACCTGCACGCGCAGGGCAAAAAGATCCTGTGGGCGCCGGACAAGCATTTGGGCGGCTATATCCAGAAAAAGACCGGTGCCGACATGCTGCTGTGGCAGGGTTCCTGCCTGGTGCACGATGAATTCAAGGGAATCGAACTCGAACTACTGAAGCGCGAGCACCCCAAGGCCAAGATTTTGGTGCACCCGGAATCGCCCGAGGCGGTTGTGGCGCAGGCCGACGTGGTCGGCTCAACCTCGCAGTTGATTGCCGCTGTCACCGCCTTGGATGCCGAGGAATTCATCGTTGCGACCGACAACGGCATCCTGCACAAGATGCGCCTCGCCGCGCCGGGCAAGCGTTTTTACGATGCGCCGACGGCCGGCAACAGCGCCACCTGCAAGAGCTGCGCGCATTGCCCCTGGATGGCGATGAACGGCTTGCAGAACCTGGCCGATGTGCTCGAATCGGGTGCCAACGAGATCCATGTCGATGCCGAAACCGGACGCAAGGCACGCGTTTGCATCGACCGCATGCTCGATTTCGCCGCCGCGCGCCGCGCGCAGGTGCGGCCGTCGTCGGATCTGGCAAAGGAACAGGCACTGTTTGCCGGTGTGGGGCCGGCATGAGTACGCTGAGGAACCTACATGCGCCGTTCGATACGGCGCTGGCCGCCGCATTCGTAGCCAATATTCGCACTGCGTTGGAAGAGGACGTCGGCAGCGGCGACCTGACCGGCTTGCTGGTGCCGTCCGACGAGATGGTCAAGGCGCGCGTGATCGTGCGCGAAGAAGCGATCCTGTGCGGCGCGCCGTGGTTTGAAGGCGTGATGATCGCGCTCGATCCGCGCATTGCCATCAACTGGCATTACGCCGAGGGCGACCGCATGCGTGCCGACAGCGAAGTGTGCAGTATTGTTGCGCCGGCCCGCGCTTTATTGACTGCCGAGCGCAGCGCGCTCAATTTCCTGCAATTGCTCTCGGGCGTCGCTAGTGCGACGCGGCGCTATGTCGACGTGATTGCCGGCACGCGCGCCGCGATTCTCGATACGCGCAAGACCTTGCCCGGCATGCGCTTGGCGCAGAAGTACGCGGTACGCGTCGGCGGCGGGAAGAATCAGCGCCTGGCCTTGTACGACGGCATCCTGATCAAGGAAAACCACATCGCGGCGGCCGGCGGCATCGCGCCGGCCATGAAAGCTGCGCATGAAGCGGGCAAAGGCGTCACCATACAGATCGAAGTCGAGACTCTGGCGCAGCTTGACGAGGCGCTGGCAGCCGGCGCGGTTTCCGTCTTGCTTGATAACTTCAGCCTCGACGACATGCGCCGCGCCGTCAATGTCAATCGGGGCAGGGCCTTGCTCGAAGCCTCGGGCGGCATCAACATGGACACGGTGCGCGCCATTGCCGAAACCGGCGTCGACCGCATTTCCATCGGTAGCCTGACGAAGGACGTGCGGGCGACCGATTATTCGCTGCGTATTGTTGGTTAGCTTCCGGTGGGTTAGCTTCCGCTTGGCCAGCCAGCCAGCCGGTCGGTTGACCGGCTGGTCGGTCAGATTGCCGCCAGTGCCTGTTCCAGGTCGCGCCGCAAATCGCCCACGTCTTCGATGCCGACCGACAGCCGCACTAGCGTATCGGTGATGCCGAGTGCCGCGCGCTGGGGCGCGGGAATCGTCGCATGGGTCATAATGGCCGGATGCTCGATCAGGCTTTCCACTCCGCCCAGGCTTTCGGCCAGCGCGAACACTTCGCAATGCTCCAGGAAGCGGCGCGCGCCGGCAAGATCGGTCTTGAGATCGATCGAGATGATGCCGCCGAAGCCTTCCATCTGGCGTTTCGCCAGCGCGTGTTGCGGATGGGTTTCCAGGCCGGGATAGTAGACCTTGGCGACCTTCGGATGCTGCGCAAGCCACTGGGCCAGCTCGAGACCGCTCTGGCAATGGCGTTCCATGCGCAAGGCCAGCGTTTTCACGCCGCGCAAGGCGAGGAAGCTATCGAATGGACCGGCGATGGCGCCGACCGAATTCTGCAGGAAGGCCAGCTGCTCGCGCCACGCGGCTTGGCGTTCGTCGCCCGCGACGATGGCGATGCCGCCGATGATGTCGGAGTGGCCGTTCAAATACTTGGTCATCGAATGCACCACGATGTCGAAACCATGTTCCAGTGGACGCTGTACGCGCGGGCTGGCGAAGGTGTTGTCGGCCACCGCAATCACGCCGCGTTCGCGGCAGATTTTTCCTATTGCCTCCAGGTCGGCCAGTTTCAGCATCGGGTTGGTCGGGGTTTCGATCCAGACCATCTTGGTATCGGGCTGCAGGGCGGCAAGCAGGTTTTCCGGCTTGGTCATGTCGACATAGGTGAAGCGCAGGCCGGCGCTGCGCTTGCGCACGCGTTCGAACAGGCGGAACGAGCCGCCGTACATGTCGTCGCCGGCAATGATGTGGCTGCCTGCATCGGCCAACTCCAGCACCGTTGCAATCGCGGCCAGGCCCGAGGCGAAGGCAAACGCTTGCGCACCGCCCTCCAGGTCGGCCACGCAACGCTCCAGCGCCCAACGCGTGGGATTGTGCGAACGGCCGTAGTCCAGCCCCTTATGCACGCCCGGACTTTGCTGGACGAAGGTCGAGGTGGCGTAGATCGGCGGCATGATGGCGCCGGTGGTCGGGTCCGGCGACTGGCCAGCATGGATGACGCGCGTGGCAAACGCGGCTTTTTTGTCCGATTGGCTCAAGATAATTTCCTGCGTAAGTGGTTCAATAAATCGAAGCGGGTGATGAGGCCGTAGAAATGTTCGTTGTCGGCCACGATGGCAACCAGGCCGCGGTCGAGCGTTGAACGCAGCTCGGCAAGGTCGGTGTTGGGCGCGAGCGTTTGCAGTTGGCTCGTCATGGTGGCGCCGACTTCGCTGCGGAAATGGCTCGCGTCGGCCGCGACCTTGACCAGTACGTCTGACTCGTCGATGATGCCGACCACCTTGCCGTCGCGGATGACTGGCAATTGCGACACTTCGGCGCTGCGCATGCGCGCAAAGGCGGTTGAGAGCGTATCGCTTTCGGCGACGCTGACCACGCCGCCGTCATCGAAGCGGCGGCTGATGATGTCGCGCAAATCGCCATAGGCTTTGCGTTTGAGCAAGCCCTGGTCGATCATCCAGTTGTCGTTATAGACCTTGGACAGATAGCGCGTGCCGGTATCGCAGACGAAGGTCACGACGCGCTTGGGCGTAGTCTGCTCGCGGCAATAGCGTAGCGCGGCGGCCAGCAGGGTGCCGGTGGAGGAACCGGCCAGGATGCCCTCGGCGCGCAGCAACTCGCGCGCCGTGCCGAAGCTTTCGGTATCGTCGATGGTATAGGCATGCTTGACCGAAGACAGGTCGGCAATCGACGGGATGAAGTCTTCGCCTATGCCTTCCACGGCCCAGGAACCGCTGGTGTCGGACACGTGCCCGGTCTTGACGTATTCGGTCAGAATCGACCCTTTCGGATCGGCCAGCACGAATTCAAGTTTGGGTTGATGGGTGCGGAAGAAGCGCGTCAGGCCGGTGATGGTGCCGGCGGAGCCGACGCCGCAGACGATGGCGTCGAGTTCATGCCCGGTCTGTTCCCAGATTTCGGGCGCCGTGGTGGTTTCGTGTGCATGCGGGTTGGCCGGGTTGTTGAATTGGTCGGCGAAGAAGGCGCCCGGGATTTCCTGCGCCAGCCGCGCGGCGTAATCCTGGTAATACTCGGGGTGGCCCTTGCCGACGTCGGAACGCGTGGTGCGCACATCGGCGCCCAAGGCTTTGAGGTGCAGGACTTTCTCGGTCGACATCTTGTCGGGCACAACCAGCACCACGCCATAACCCTTGGCACGCGCAACCAGCGCCAGGCCTAGGCCGGTATTGCCTGCAGTCGCTTCGACCACGGTGCCGCCCGGCTTGAGCCGGACGTCTTTCTCGGCGGCTTCTATCATGGCCAAACCTACCCGGTCCTTGATCGAGCCACCGGGATTTTGCGATTCGAGCTTCAGGAATAACTGGCAGCAGCCGGTGTCGATGCGGGTGACCGGGATCAGCGGCGTGTTGCCGATCAGGGAAAGCACTGCCGGGACGGTGCTGGGGGATTGCTCAGGCATTGATGACCTCGATTCTTCGTAACGTCGGATTGACATGGGGAACGAGGATGGCGACTTGTGATCGGCATCCTATCGGAAAGTCCGTCAGCGTAAACAAGTGCACGCGGTTGGCCAAAGAAGATTCTCGCATAAACTCATGCGATTTTCGTGCTTGCATCGTATGCTTGCCGTGGTGAAAGAATTACCCCCAAAACGACGATTTAAAGCGCGACGATTTAAAGCGGCTCGGCTTCGACGCCGTATCCGCTTTTTACTTGCGCTTTGGCGACAACACTGTCGGCAAAGCGCGCGGCAGGGTATCGGGAAAGTCGGCGCTGTAATGCAGGCCGCGGCTTTCACGGCGCGACAAAGCGCTTTTGACGATCAGCGATGCGACCTCCACCAAGTTGCGCAACTCAAGCAGGTCACGCGAGATGCGGAAGTTGCGGTAATACTCGTCGATCTCTTCCTTGAGCAAGCCGATGCGATGCTGGGCGCGCTGCAGGCGCTTGGTAGTGCGCACGATGCCGACGTAGTTCCACATGAAGCGGCGCAATTCATCCCAGTTGTGCGCGATCACGACTTCTTCGTCCGGGTCGGAGACGCGGCTTTCGTCCCACGAGGGCAGGTCGGGCAGGTTTTGCCTGGATTGCTGCTCGATCGACTTGGCCGCTGCGCGGCCGATGACCAGGCATTCGAGCAAGGAATTGCTGGCCAAGCGATTGGCGCCATGCAATCCCGTGCAGGTGGTTTCGCCGACGGCATAGAGGCCGGGCAGGTCGGTGCGGCCGGCATTGTCGGTCACCACGCCGCCGCAAGTGTAATGCGCGGCCGGCACGACCGGGATCGGTTGCTTGGTGATGTCGATACCGAATTCCATGCAGCGCGCATAGATGGTCGGGAAGTGTTCCTTGAGGAATTCCGGGCTTTGGTGGCTGATGTCGAGATCGACGTAGTCCAGGCCGCGCTTCTTCATTTCGGCATCGATGGCGCGTGCCACGATATCGCGCGGGGCCAGTTCGGCACGTTCGTCGTGCGCCGGCATGAAGCGCGTGCCGGCTGCGGCTCCTGCGCTTTGCGGCAGCTTCAGCACACCGCCTTCGCCGCGCACGGCTTCGGTGATGAGGAAGGATTTCGCATACGGGTGATACAGGCAGGTTGGATGGAACTGGATGAATTCCATGTTCGATACGCGGCAACCCGCGCGCCAGGCCATGGCGATGCCGTCGCCCGTGGCCGTGTCCGGATTGGTTGTGTAGAGGTAGACCTTGCCGGCGCCGCCGGTTGCCAGCACGGTGTGGTCGGCCGTGATGGTGACGACTTTGCCGCTTTGCAGATCTTTAGCATAGAGGCCGAGGCAGCGCGGCGCGGCCTTGCGGTCGACCTTATTCGAGGTGATCAGGTCGATTGCGTAATGATGCTCAAGCAGCGTGATGTTGGGATGGCTGCGTACCTTTTGTTCCAGCGTGACTTGCACCGCGTGGCCGGTGGCGTCGGCTGCGTGGATGATGCGGCGCTGGCTATGTCCGCCTTCGCGCGTCAAGTGAAAGCCGAGTTCGGCCGATTCATCGCGCGTGAAGGGCACGCCTTGGTCGATCAGCCACTGGATCGCTTCCCGGCCATGTTCGACGATGAAGCGAGTCGCGCTTTCGTCGCATAGGCCGGCGCCTGCTACCAAGGTGTCGGCGATATGCTGCTCGTGGCTGTCGCCGGAATCGAGCACGGCGGCGATGCCGCCCTGGGCCCAGTCGCTGGCGCCGTCGAGCAGGGCGCGTTTGCACAAGACGGCGACTTTGCGCGTTTCGGCCAAATGCAAGGCCACAGACAGGCCCGCCAGGCCGCTCCCTATGATTGCTACGTCGTATTTCATGGTTTTATGTTTTTTCAAGCTGGCTCGCCATGAACCCATTGTGGATTCAAGGACTGCGCCACAAAGGTACCACTATAGTCGATTTGCCTGGAGAGCGTCGTCAAGCGGCGCGCGAGCAGGTATGATATGGCGCGTTAAAACATTGATATGGGAGAGCGTAGTGCGCCGCATTGTAAAGAAACTCGCCTGGTTGATTCTTGCTCTCCTGATCCTGGCAAGCGCGTTCGGCATCTGGTATTGGCGTGCCAGCCTGCCCAAGGTCGACGGCAGCCTGAAGCTGACCGGTCTGCATGCCGCAGTCGACATCGTGCGCGATCACAATGGCGTGCCGCATATCTATGCCAAAAATAGCGATGACGCGTTTTATGCGCTCGGCTTCGTCCACGCCCAGGATCGATTGTGGCAGATGGAGATGAACCGCCGCATCGCTGCCGGCCGGCTATCCGAGATTCTCGGCGCCGGTGCGCTCGATACCGACCGCTTCCTGCGCACCCTGGGCGTGGCACGCAATGCGGCAAGGATATGGGAGCATCTCGCTCCCGATGCCAAGGAAGCGCTGGAAGCGTATGCGCGCGGCGTCAATGCTTTCATCGATAGCCATGGCCAGGCTTTGCCGCCCGAGTTTTACCTGACCGGCGCGCCGGCACCGGAACACTGGAAGCCGGTCGATTCCATCGGCTGGCAAACCATGATGGCATGGGATCTGGGCGCCAACTGGACGCAGGAACTGTTGCGCATGCGCCTGTCGCAGCGATTGACGCTGGCGCAGATCAACCAATTCTTGCCGCCTTATCCGGGCGAGGCACCATTGCCAACGCGCGACTACACCGGCCTGTACCGCGAACTGGCCGGTACCACGCAGCAGTTGGCTGCAGTGGAAAAAAACGCGCCGCCGTCGCTGGTCGAAGGGATGGGGTCGAACAACTGGGTAGTCGCTGGCAGCAGGTCGGAGAGCGGTAAACCGCTGCTGGCGAATGATCCGCATCTTGGCCTTGCCGCGCCCGCGCTATGGTATTTCGCCCATCTGTCCGCTCCCGGCTTGAACGTGATCGGCGCGACCTTGCCCGGTATTCCCGGCGTGGTGCTGGGACACAATGACCGCATCGCCTGGGGCTTCACCAATACCGCTCCCGACGTGCAAGACTTGTACATCGAACGGATCAATCCGGACAACCCGAAGCAATACCAAACTCCGGACGGCTGGCTCGACTTCGACGTGCACAGCGAAACCATCAAGGTCAAGGGCAAGCCCGACGTGGTGCTGGAAGTGCGCAACACGCGTCATGGCCCGGTTCTCACAGGCACCATTCCCATCGTGGCAAAGGCACCGGTCGACGCCAAGAAATACGCGATTGCCTTCCAATGGACAGCATTGCGTGACGACGACCTGACCATGCAAGCCGGGCTGCACATCGACCGCGCCGGCAACTGGCAGGAATTCCTCGCAGCGGTGCGGGATTTTTCGTCGCCGCAGCAGAACATGGTGTACGCCGACGTGGACGGCAACATCGGCTTCATCGCGCCGGGCAAGGTGCCGATCCGCAAGGCCGATAACGATTTGAAGGGACTGGCCCCGGCGCCTGGTTGGGATGCGCGGTACGACTGGGATGGCTTCATTCCATTCGAGGCCTTGCCGCAGCAATATAATCCGGCCGGGCAAAAGATGGTGACGGCCAACCAAAAGATCGTTCCCGACGACTACCCCTATTTCATCACCAGCGAATGGACCCTGCCTTATCGTGCCAAGCGCATCGGTGACTTGCTCGATGCGCGCCCCAAGCACAATCTCGATTCGTTTGCCGCGATCCAAAAGGACGTGGTGTCGCTGGCGGCCCAGGAATTGCTGCCCTTGATGCGCAAGGCGGCGCCGCATACCGAAGATGGCAAAGCTGCGCTGGCCATGCTGGCCGACTGGAACGGCGAAATGCTGGCCGACCGGCCCGAGCCTTTGATTTTCAACGCCTGGGCCAAAGAATTGTCACACGAGATTTTCGCCGATAAGCTGGGCGAGGATTTGATGGGAGACTACTGGGAATTGCGTAACGTGCAGGCCGGCATGGTCAACGTGTTGAAGAACGTCGACGGTGCGGCCAGTTGGTGCAGCAAGACCGGGGCAGTCGATCCACAAGCCTGCATCGCTCTGCTCGATAGTTCGCTCGACGCGGCCGTTGCCGACTTGAAGAAGTGTTTCGGCAAGGATCCGCACGCCTGGCGCTGGGGCGATGCGCATCAGGCGCGCTCAGAACACCAGCCCTTCGCCAAGGTGGAGTTGCTGGCGCCGATCTTCGACATCAGCATCGCTTCGCCGGGCGACACCTATACCGTCGACGTCGGTCGCTACAACCTGCGCGACAAGGACAAGCTGTTCACCAACCACCACGCACCCAGCATGCGGGCGCTGTACGATCTCGCCGATCTGGAGAACTCGCGCTTCATGCATTCGACCGGACAATCGGGCAACGTGCTGTCTTCCCACTACGCCGACTTCAGCCTGCGCTGGGCCAATGTCGATTACCTGCCTATGGCGACGAAACGGGAAACTGTAGAAAAAGACAAGATGGGTACCCTGACGCTGAATCCCTGAACGATCTCCGTTTCTGCGGCTTTGAATGGAAACAGATACTTACATATTTCACGTAATTCACACTACAGCAATAAACTTTCCGGGGATATGATGATTTCATTCCCCGGCATGTGCCGGCAACCTACATCCAATTTGGTAGCGGAGGCTATATGGTTCGGCACGGCCGTCTATTGATCAACATCGCCCTGGTGCTGGCGGCCGTTTCGCTGGTGCCGGCTCATGCGGCAAATACCCCCGCACAATTGACGGAACAGCAACGCGCCTTGCATGTCTTGAACCGGCTGGGTTATGGCCCGCGCCCCGGCGATATCGACATGGTGACGACCATGGGCGTCGACAAATACATCGACGCACAATTGAATCCGCAAACTTTACGCCTACCCAACGAATTGCTCGATCGCCTGGATACGCTGACGTCGCAGGACATGCCGATTGGCGATCTACTCGGCGAATATATCTCGGCGCAAAAAGCGGCCAAGGATGGCGATGAAGAAGCCAAGCAGAAGCGCAAGGAAACCTTCCAGATGATTGCCGAGCAGACCGATGAAGCGCGTCTGGCACGCGCGATTTACAGCCCGGCACAGCTCGAAGAAGTCATGGTCGATTTCTGGTTCAACCATTTCAACGTCTTCGCCGGCAAGGGGCTGGACCGCGCCCTGATTCCGAGCTATGAACGCGATGCGATCCGCCCTTACGTGCTGGGCCATTTCCGTGATTTGCTGGGCGCCACGGCCAAGCATCCGGCGATGCTGTTTTATCTGGACAATTGGCAATCGGTTGCGCCTGGCTTCCAGCCGCCGCGCCGCTTCGGCCAAGCAGTTCAGACCAAGGTCAACGGCTTGAACGAAAACTACGCGCGGGAATTGATGGAGCTGCACACGTTGGGCGTCGACGGCGGCTATTCGCAACGTGACGTCACCGAACTGGCGCGCATGCTGACAGGCTGGACGTTCGATCCGCAAAAGATGATCAAGGGCGGCACCGTCTTCACCTTCGCGCCGCGCCGGCACGACGATGGCGACAAGGACTGGCTGGGCCATCACGTCGGCCCACGCGGGGTGAAGGAAGGCGAGTGGGCATTGGATGTGCTGGCCGCGCATCCCGCCACTGCGCGCCACATCAGCTACCAGTTGGCCCAATATTTCGTCAACGACAACCCGTCGCCGGCACTGGTCGATCGCCTGACCAGGCGCTACCAGGAAACCGGCGGTGATATCCGCGAAGTGCTGCGCACGCTCTTTGCCAGCGCGGAATTCTGGGACCCCAAGCAGATGGATTCGAAGTTCAAGACGCCGTACCAGTACGTCGTATCCTCTGCACGCGCCAGCGGCTTGCCGATCAATAATATCCGTCCGCTGTTGCGCACCTTGAACCAGCTCGGCGAGCCTCTCTACGGCTGCCAGACGCCTGACGGCTACAAGAATACCGAGGAAGCCTGGCTCAATCCGGACGGCATTACGCGGCGCATCAACTTCGCCACTGTGCTGGCAACGGGCAAGCTGCCGCTGGCTGCTTCTCCCAACGATACGATCAATGCCATGAGTAATGCCATGCAGACTTCGGTTACTGCTGCGCAGTCGGCCGATACCGGCAAGAAGACGTCGCCCCAGGTGGATGCGCAGGCATTGCTGGCAACGCTGGGGGATTCGATATCGGCCAAGACACGCGACACCGTCATGCAAAGCGACAAAGGGCTGCGCTCGGCAATGATCCTCGGCAGTCCCGACTTCATGCGGCATTAACTATGTGGCCCTGAGCATGCGTCACTGAAAAGGAGCAATTCGATGAAACGCAGAGACTTTCTACACGCAGCGGCAGCGGGCGCCGTTCTGCTTCCTTTCGGCCGTCAGGCTTGGGCGGCCACGTTGCCCGACGGCGGCCCGACCAGGAACAAGATGATCGTGATCATGCTGCGCGGCGCGGTCGATGGCTTGAGCGTGGTGGCGCCCTATGCCGACGCGAATTATTACCGCCTGCGTCCGGCCATTGCGGTACCGAGGCCGGGACAGGAGAACGGTGCAATCGATCTCGACGGCTACTTCGGCTTGAATCCGGCATTGGCCAGCCTGCAGCCGCTATGGCGCGACGGCAAGCTGGCTTTCGTCCACGCTTCAGGCTCACCCGATCCGACGCGTTCGCATTTCGATGCGCAGGATTATCTCGAGTCTGGAACCCCGGGTCACAAGGCCACGCAGGATGGCTGGATGAACCGCATGCTGGGCGGCCTGCCAGGCCCGATCACGCCCACGCGCGCCGTTGCCATCGGCCCCTTGATGCCGCGCATCCTGACTGGCCGCGCCGAAGCGTCCAACATTGCTTCCGGCGCCGCCGGATCGCGCGCCACGGCGCTCGACCGGCCGCAGGTGGGCGACGCTTTCGACAAGCTCTATGCCGGCAACGACAAATATTCCAAGGCCTACCAGCAATCGCAGCAGACCCATCAGGAAGTGATGATCTCGCTTGACGACGAAATGGAAGCCGCCAGTGGCGGCGCGCCATTGCCCAACGGCTTCCCCGACGATGCCGAACGGCTGGCCAAGCTGATGCGCAAGGATCCCAACATCCAACTCGCTTTTCTTGCCGTCGGCGGCTGGGACACGCATGCCAATCAAGGCACGGTCAAAGGGCAATTGGCTAATCGGCTCAATCCGCTAGGCTTGGGCTTGGCCAATCTGTCGCAGCAGCTTGGACCGATGTTCGACGACACGACAATCGTCGTCATGTCCGAATTCGGCCGCACTGCGAAACAGAACGGCAACAACGGCACCGACCATGGTCATGGCAATGTCATGTGGGTTTTGGGCGGCAAGGTCAATGGCGGCAAGGTCTATGCCGATTGGCAGGGCATGGAGGACAGCCGTTTGCACGAGGGACGCGACTTGCCTGTCACGACCGACTTTCGCCAGGTGCTGGCGCAGATCGGCGAGCGTCACCTGCGCCTGCCGGACGCCAAGCTGGAGCAGGTCTTCCCCGACTTTCCGGGTAACCTGCGCACGGACCTGATCCGGGCCTGATGCGGTTGCTCTTTCCGTTTGATTTTGCGTTACTTTACAGTCTGTTGTTTATTGGTTTTTCACAAGAAAAAGATTGCGTTCGCGCCTAGGTGTTAGCATAGTGATTGTGATGGAATCGATCTGGCCAAAAGCCAGGCAGGTTCGGGGGAAGAGTCATGACACTTGGTCGAATTTTTCTGATACTTGCAGTATCGGCATCGTTATTTGGCTGCAAGGACTCGGGTGATCACTCGAGCGCGTCCGCCGCTCTGCCGCAGAGCAAGGCTGTCTCGCCGAAAAAAATCGCCCTGGTCATGAAGACCCTGACCAATCCTTTCTTTGTCGAGATGGAGCGCGGTGCGCGCCGTGCCGAAAAAGAGTTCGGCATCGAACTGCAAGTCAAGACCGGCTCCGACGAAACCGCAGTCGAGCAGCAAATCCAGATTGTCGACGACCTGATCCAATCCCATGTCGATGCCATCGTCATCGCCCCGGGCGATTCGGCGCGGCTGGTGCCGATCCTGAAGAAAGCCCAGGCAGCGGGCATCGCCATCGTCAACATCGACAACCAGCTTGATCCCACCGTCGTGGCGAGCCAGAAGATGACGCCGCCGCCTTTCGTCAGCACCGACAACGAAGAAGGCGCCTATCGCGCCGCGAAGTATCTCGCCGATCAGACCAGGAAACCGACCCAGGCCGTCATCATCGAAGGCATGCGCAGCGCCGCCAATGGGCAAATGCGGCTGGCCGGCGCAAAGCGCGGCTTCGCCGGAAATCCCAACATTCATCTCGTCGCAAGCGAGACGGCGGAATGGAAGATCGACCTGGCGCACGACGTGGCGCGGCGCGTCTTCGAGGCTCACCCGCAAGTGCGGCTGGTGTTTTGCGCCAACGACATGATGGCGCTGGGCGTGATCAAATACCTGCAGGACAGCGGCAGGAAAGACGTGCTGGTAAGCGGCTACGATGCGCTCGACGAAGCGCGCGCGGCCGTCAAGAACGGTACGATGGCGGCGACGATAGACCAGCAAGCTGCTCTCCAAGGGTATCAGGGCGTGGCGTTGGCCGTCCGTATATTGAAAGGCGAGAGCGTTCCGGCCCTGGCGACGATCGATTCTCACCTCGTGACGGCCGATGCTGCGGGGCAGGCCGCGAATTGAAAAGCAATTTAACGATCAAGCTGATTGGCTATCTGATCGTCGTCAGCATCCTGCCCCTTTCGGTCTTTGCATTATTGTCCTATGACCTGGCGCGCGACACACTGGTTAACCTGGCGCACGGCTATGGCGCACAATTGCTCGACAATCAAACGGAATATCTGCAGCTGCAAATGGAGCAGGTGGAAAACCTGGCCGCCCGCATAGCCAGCACCGAGGAAATCAGCGCGGTTGCCGTCAAGGCGGACGCGCAAGGCGCGGAGCACAATGCTTATGACGATCTTTCGACGCAGGCCGAGATCCGGCAAAATCTCAATGCCTATAGCAGCTTGAAGGGGATCGTCTCGATCGATCTACTGACCGCCAAGGGACATCGCTTCTATGTCGGCGATACGCTGACCGTGCCGCCGGCCGACGATGCGGTGCGTCTGCGCTACTATCGCACCGGACTCGATGCGGCCCAGCCGGTATTGTGGCTGGGCGTGGAAGACAATCTCAATCCCGCATCGCCGAACCGCAAAGTCGTTAGTGCGCTAAAAATCATCCGCCGTTATTCGGAAGAGCATCGCGCTTCCGAACCGGTTGGCATGTTGGTGATCGACTATTCGACCGAATCCCTGGCCGAGCACTTTCGCCGGGTCGATCTGGGCAAGGACGCCTACCTGCTGGTTGCCGATTCTCGCGGCCGCCTGTTATATGCTCCGGACCGTGCCCGCATCGGCTCACCGTTGCCGCCGCAGTTCGCCGATCTCCCCGGCAAGGGCAAGGGGAGCGTGCGCCTCATGCTGGACAATCGCGAGGCCTATGTCGGGTACGCTTGCCTGCCCGATACCGCCTGGTGCGCCTACAGCGTGATTCCCGAGGAAACGCTGCTGACGCCGATGCGCCGCCTGACCCAGACGGCCTTGCTGCTGATGCTGCTGTGCTTCGTCGTGATCGTGCTGGCGGGGCGGCGCTTCCGGCGCAACATCGTCTTGCCGATCCAAACGATTTCGCGCGGCTTCAAGAAAATCCAGGAACAGCATGCCGACGCCGTGGCGGCTTTGCCGGTGCCGGCGACGCGCGACGAGATCGGCGAACTCGTGGCCTGGTTCAACGATTTTCTGGCTTCCTTGCACTTGCGCGAACAGTATGAAGAAAAATTGCGCGACAGCGAATACAAATTTTCCAGCATCTTTCAGTTGTCGCCGATTCCGCTGGGTATCGTGCGCATCGAAACGGGCGAGTTCATCGACGTCAATGACTACTGGCAGCTGCAGTTCGGCTTCGCGCGCGAGGATGTGGTGGGGCGGACGTCGTTCGAGCTGCAGATTTGGGTCGACCCCGCCGACCGGGCGCGCATGCTGCAGGAGGTCGAGCGTAGCCAAAGCGTGCACGAATTCGAGAGCCGGCACCGGACCAGGGATGGACGCATTCTCGATGTGCTGATGTCGGGCTGCCCCTTGCGTTTTCACGGCGAATCGCTGTTTATTTTCTCTCCCGTAGACGTGACCCGGCAACACCAGATCGAGCAGGAAATCCGGGACGTCAATCAGCAGCTCGAATCGCGCGTCAAATCTCGCACGCTGAAACTGGAATTGGCCAATAGCGAGCTGGCCGAGGCAATGGAGACCTTGACACGCACCAAGAGCGAGTTGGTGCGTTCGGAAAAATTGGCAGCATTAGGCTCGCTTGTGGCCGGCGTGGCGCATGAATTGAATACACCGATCGGCAACAGCGTCACGGTGGCCAGTACGCTACAGGATCAAACTGCGTCGGTACGTCATGCGCTCGACAACGGCGGGGTGCGCCGTTCTGAAATACTCGAGTATCTCGATACGGTTGCGAAGGGGACGGAACTGTTGATGCGCAACCTGGGCACCGCGCGCGAACTGGTGGCGGGCTTCAAACAGGTCGCGGCGGATCAGGCCAGCAACCAGCGGCGTCAGTTCAACCTCAAGCAAACCATGGAGGGCATACTCGCCACCCTGGTGCCGATGTACAAGAAGACGCCTTACACCATGGTGTGCGATTTGCAGGAAGGTATCCTTATGGACAGCTACCCTGGTCCGTTGGGGCAGATTCTGACCAACTTCGTCACCAATGCGCTGGCCCATGCCTTTGACGGGCGTGCCACAGGTGAAATGCGTCTGTCTTGCGGGCGGCGCGACGATGGACGGGTCGAAATCCGTTTTTCCGACAACGGCGTGGGCATTCCCGAAGAACACCGCAGCCGCGTGTTCGATCCATTCTTTACCACCAAGATGGGGCAGGGCGGTTCGGGCTTGGGCCTGAACATCGTCTACAACATCGTCACCAGCGTGCTTGGCGGCACCATCGAACTGGAATCTTCCGTAGACAACGGTACGACCTTCATCGTTGTGCTGCCGCTGACCGCGCCCGTCATTGCCGGCGGCAATCAAGCTTGATTTTGCGTTGACTCTGCGCAAGCTTGGCCATATGCAACATTGGATAGGCGCCTGTGGATAACTTGAAAATCGGCGAATCTACACTACACTTCACGACTCCACAATGCGCAAAAGTGCGCGCGGCATGATGTCCGATCATGCCAAGGAGTTGCCATGCTTACTCTTACCTACGCGCTGGTCGCTCTTTCCGTTGAACAGCGGAAAGTCAAGGGACGAGTGCTTGAATTACAGCAAGAAATCGAGTTGGAGCGCAAGCAAAGACTGCTGAGCAATCAAGCGCATGTCGAATTCCTGGTGGCACAATTCATCAAACTCGACGAAGCCTGCCGCATGCGCAATATCGAGCTGTACGTGCTGCCGGCAATCCGTTCGGCCACCTCGGAAGCCGATTCGCTACTGGCCGACATCGACGCGTTGACCTTGATGGGGCGCATCACGCTCAAGACTGTGCATGCCCGCCTGCGCCAGGCAACGGCGCGCGGTTCGTTCGAACTCGATTTTCTGTGCGATTCACTGCAGCAATATTGCGAGGACATGCTCAAGCGCCTGGCCCTGGAAGAAACCCAGGTGTTGCCGCTGGCGCAGCGTGTGATTTCGAGCGACGAATGGTTCGACATTGCCGCGCGCTTCATTTCGAGCGACCTGAGCCGCCAGGATACACACGATCACGATACGCACGATCATGACGCGCTCGATGCCGAGGAAGGGCAAGTGTCACGCGCCTCGACGATGCGCGCAGCCAACGAACCGGCCGCGCGCCGCCATGCGCTGAACTGACTTTTCCCTGCTTCGCTTGGCTCCGGCCTTTTACTTGGCCGACAGGGCAAGCAAATTTGCCGCGTTCTTTTCGTATTCCTTGGCGAAGGTCTTCCAATCGCGTTGCACCTGTTCGGCCATCTCCAAGGCCAGATCGACCAGGACATCAAGCTTCTTGCCGCCGCTACCGAAGGCGATCAGGGCGTCGGCATTTGCTGATCCTTGACGGCCGGAAGCACGCAGTTGTGCCGATGCGGCCAGGCCGCCGTACTGGCACATCAAATGATTCAATTGCTTGGGGTGCGCAGCGGCGCCTTGCAGATCGACGCGGTCCTGAGTCGGTTGCAGGCCCTTGAGCAGGAATGGTTTGCCATCGAGATCCACCGCTTCAAGGAAAGACGGCGGCACCGCCTGCAGGCGTGCGCCGATTGTCGCGACGCGCTCCGATTCGCAATGCCACTTGGGCTGTTTCACCGGCGTGTAGGGTTCCAGCGCGGAAGGGATGCTTTCCTTCAAGTCGAGCAGATAATGCCCGTCGAGTCCGCCCTTGCCCTCGATCAGGATGGAGAAGCGTTCCAGCCCCAGGCTGCCCGTGCCGGCGATACGCCGCGCGATGTCGATCACCTTGAAGAAGCCGGGGTTTTCTTTTTTCGACGCGTATTCCGCGATCCAGGCCAGGACGCGTGCCTTGTCGCGATCGCTGGCAGGGAGGGCCTTGCCCTTGTCGGTGCGGATCTTGGTATGGTTCGATTCGGCGGTGGTGCGGCTGGCGATGAAGTCCTGGCGCGTCCGCGTGCGCAGTTGCTCGAACAATTGTCCGATCAGACCGTCGGCGGCGTCGCGGTCGATCCAGCGCGACTTGCCGGACGCCAGCGTTGCGCCAAAGGTGGCCAGGCACTGGCGGGCCATCTCGGTGGCGGCGTCCGGTTTGACGTTCATCGACGGCGCAGCGATCACGATGGAAGTCAGCGTGCGGAGGATTTCCCAGCTGCAGGGCGCGAGGAGGGCTTCGTCGAAGTCGTTCAAATCGAAATAGACAAGGCCGTTATCGCCCTTGTAGGTGCCTAGATTCTCAAGGTGCAAGTCGCCGCAGATCCAGGCGATCGGTGCATCGGTGAGGATCTCATGCTTGGGCAACTGCTCGAAATAGAGCGGACAGGTGCCGCGCAGGAACGAGAAAGGATTGTCGGCGATGACCTTGTACTTCAGGGCCAGCCGGTCCGGGTCACGGCCGGTGTTATAGCGGACGATTTTTTCAACCGATTCGGGCAAAGATGACAGTTTCATGCATCGCTCCTTCTATTGCAAAAATCGCCGCGGCAGGCGACGGCTGTTGGATCGGCGTCAATTTGGCGGCTGCGACTAACGCATATTGCCGGTGTGCCCGAGCGAATAGCGCCCGGGCTGAGGCCAGACCGCCAGGCCATGCGGCTCCTTGCCGACCGGGATGCTGATGGTTTCACCTGTGTTCGGGTTGATGCGATAGACCACGTCGTCGAAGCGGCCCGAGAGCCAGATGTATTGGCCGTCGGCCGTGACGTTGCCCATGTCGGGGCTGCCGCCTCCAGGGATGGGCCAGACCGCTTCCACCTTGTTGGTGGCGAAGTCGAGCACGGCCAGGCTGCCCGGACCGTGCCGCTTGCCGTGGATGGCACGCGAACCGCGGTTGGCAATGTAGAGTTTCCTGCCGTCGCGGCTGGGATAGAGGCCGTGCGTGCCGATGCCGGTGGGAATGAAGCCGGTTTGCGTGAAGCTGTCGCCGTCGAGCGTGAACACGCCATCGGCTTCCATGTCGGCGACATACCAGGTCTTGCCGGTCGGGCCGATGCGGATGTCTTGCGGCATGCCGCTGCCGCTGCTGCAGATCTGCTGGGCAGAGCCATCCGGCGCCGGCAGGACGTCTTTGGGCACGCCGCGCTTGGAAAGCTTGAGGTAACCGAGCACTTTGTGATTGGTCAGATCGACCTTGGCCAGCGAGCCGTTGAATTCGCAAGTGAAGATGGCGTATTTGCCGTCGATGGAAAAGTCGGCATGGTTGATGCCGGCGCAACCCGGCGTGGCAATCGATTCGACCAATTGCATCGTATGCGGGTCGCGCAAGTCGAGGCGCTTGCGGCTTTCGGCGACCACGATGGCGTAATGGCCGTCGGGCGTGAAATACATGTTGTAGGGATCGTCCACCGCAATCGATGCGCCGGGCTTGCCGGTCCTGGGGTCGATCGGCGTCACGCTGCCGCTGGAACGGCCTTCGGCGTTATTGGCGACCCACAGCGTCTGCAAATCCCAGGATGGCACAACGTGCTGCGGGTTGGAGCCGACCTTGTAGGTGTCGATCACCTTCAGCGTGGCCGGATCAATCACCGACACGTCGCCCGACGTATGGTTGGGGACGTAGATGCGCGTCAATTGGCCGTTCAGGGATGCGCTGAAATGGCCGACGGCGATGTCGCTGTACAGATTGTTCGGATCGGTAACGGGCGGCATGCCCGGCACGGTGATGACTGCATTGCCCGCCGGCTGCGCCATCGCAGCCGGGGTGTGGCCAAGGGCGCCGCAAAGCAGGCCTGCGGCGACGATACCCATGAACGTGAAACGGTGTTTCTTCAAATACATAAAACCAGGCTCCAACGAAAATATTGCTAGATTCTTTTGATATTTCTTTTGATATTTCTTTTGCTATTCAGCGCGCCGTTGCCTTTTTGATGGCCGCCACGCTCTTTTCGACAATGAAATCCACGCCGGGTTGCCCCAATTGTGCGCTGGCACGGCGTGGATCGCCATATTCGCCTTGTTCGGCTGACGGCTTGTCCGCATGGCGCAGCGCATCGGTGCGTACCAATGATGGGTCCAGCGCCAGCATCAACGAGGTGTCGGCCAGGCCGGCATGGGTGCCGATTTCGGCTTGCGCAAAGCCGCGGCTCTTGAGGAATTGCACGTACTCATTCTGCGTGGCACTGTAATACTCGGGCATGGCATGCGCCTTCACGTCACCGGTTGCCCATTCATGGTTCAAGCGGTCGGCGCTGATCTTGAGATCGGCCTTGTAGCCGCCATGGTCGCCCAGAAAAACGATGTTGCGAAAACCGTGCAGCTTGAAGCTGCGCGCGGCCGACTCCAGCGTTTTTTCAAAAACCTCGTCCGATACGGTAATGGTGCCGGGAAAACGCATGTGCGCCGTCGGCGGCGCGATCGCCCCTTCAGGCACGTAGGCCACGACAGGCGCAACCAGCGCATTGCCAAGTCTCTCGGCGATTCTTTGCGCCAACAGGCGGGCGCGCACGTTATGCTTGCCCAAGGCCATGTAAGGGCCGCTTTGCTCGGTGCCGCCGATGGGGATCAGGACGGTGGTCTTGCCTGCTGCAATCTGCGCCTTTAGTTCGGCCCAGGTCAAGTCCTCGAGGAATACCGAAGCCGAAGCCGATTGGGCGACTGCCGTGCCGTGGAATCCGCAAAACAGCAAGCTACACAACAGGAGTCGGAAGGCTTTGACGATCATTGATGAAGGTTGCGGGCCGGGATAAGCATCCCGGCAGATAGCGCATTGAGGGCTAGAGGTCGAAAGGTCAAAGAATAGACGCAAAGAATAGGCGGAGAACCGGATAACGCTACAACGTAACATTATCGCATCAAACGTCGTCGCAATGCGATTGTTTCGGCCTATTTCACGTTTGCCGGCAAAGTATTACGTCGCTGCGGTTACGTCGCAGCAGTCAGGGCCTCGACTTGAAGTGCGGTGACGCGGTTGCGTCCGGCCGCCTTGGCGCGATACAGCGCGGCGTCGGCGGTGGAGATCAATTGCCAACTATCACCGGCCGCCGAGGGCGTTACCGACGCGACACCGACGCTGACTGTGACATGGCCAAGTTCCGAGTTGGCGAACGGTATGCTCAACTTTTCTACTGCGGCGCGCAGCTTCTCGGCAACCACGGTGGCGCCTTCGAGCGAGCTGCCGGGCAGGATGACGGCGAACTCCTCGCCGCCGTAGCGCGCGACCAGATCGCTGGCGCGATGCATTTCGTCGGACATGGCGGTTGCCACCCTCTTGAGGCATTCGTCGCCGGCCAGGTGGCCTTGGCTGTCGTTGTAATGCTTGAAACGGTCGACGTCGACCATCAACAGCGACAACGGCAGCGCGTCGCGCATGGCACGGCGCCATTCCAATTTGAGCGTCTCGTCGAACGCGCGGCGGTTGGCGATGCCGGTCAGGCCATCGTGGTTGGCCAATTCCTGCAAGGCCGACTGGGCCAGCTTTTGCAGAGTCATGTCGCGCAGCGTTTCGACGACGGCGATCAGCTTGCCGGTTTTATCATAGATCGGGCCGGCATCGATGGCCAGGTAGAGGCGCGATCCGTGGTGCGGCATGACGCACCAATTTTCGGCATACAGGCCATAGCGCGGCTCTTCGATCGAGCCATGCTCGGGATAGTAGATATCGACCTCGGTGGCGCGCGATTGCGCCAGCAGATCGGCCAGACAAGGGCGCGGCGCGGTGTAGAAACCGCGCCAATGGTCGGAAGTGCCGATCATTTCCGAGGCGGACAAGCCTGTCAGCCGTTCGCACGCGTGGTTCCAGATCATGACGCGGCACGCCGCGTCGATGACGAAGGTCGGCACCACGAGGTGCTCCATCAGGTTGACGGCGAATTCGCGCTCTGCGTCGCTGGCGGATTGACCGGCCGATAGGGCGGTCTTGGTCTTGTTCTTCATGCAGGCTCCATCGTTACCCCATGATGCCGGACAACAAGTCGTCTCGGGTCTCCATTATTTGTCCTATTTTACGCCGCTTCCTCCATCGCGCAGGCCCGCGCCAGGCCGCCCTCGCCATCTTTTGTGGAGGGAATGTGAAAGGGGCGCGATCCGTCGAAGTGATCCCAGAACTCCTGAAGTTTCTTCAAAATGCCCTCCGCGTTCTCGGTCAGCCAGTCTTGCAGGGATTTGTCGAGTTCGACAATGACGTCGGCCAAGCCCAGCAGGTCGCGCATGAAGATCACGATCAGGCCGGCGATACCGGGACGTTTGACACCCAGCATGTCTACCGCAACCTTGTATCCGAGCAAATAGCGCAGCAAGGCATCGTCGCTTTTGGCCAGTTCACGGTGCAACAATTCGTCACCCTTGACGATGTTGCGCATGAAATCGATGTGGGCCTGGGTCAGCATTTTTCCGGCTGGGCTGGCGCCGAAATTACGTTGCGCGAACTTCTTCCACAGTAAATCCGCTTCCTTGACCGTGGCCGGCATATTCGCGGCATCGACGCCAAGGATGGTGCCGATTACTTTCCACAGATGCAGCAGGTCGGATTCTTCCTGTTCAGTGACGTGAATGTCGAACTTGCGCAACCCGCCGACGGCAACCGTGGAAAAGGCCAGCATGGTCGCCGTCAAGGCTTCCTGGTTGATCGGCTTGCCCCAGGCAGGATTCCAGTAGCCCCGGTCGCTCGGACATTGCGCGCTTTGCGCATAGTGGCGTATGGTGGCATGCATGAGCCGCACCTTTTGCGTGGTGCGGATGCCGTTGCCGTTTTCGCTCATGCCTTGCTCGGCGATCACGGCGCGCACGAAACGCAGCGTTTCCGAGAGACGACGCGCAAAATACTGGGTCAATTGCCCGGTCAAGGCCAGCGTTTGCGAGCCGCCCGTTTGCCATGCGTTCATGATCGGCAGAGATAAGTAGAGCAGGATGATGTTGTAGGGAACCGCCTGCACCGCCAGAAATTGGTAGGCGCGTTGCAAAATCACGGGGTCGGCCCAGGCCGGCAATTGCTGCGACAGAGCCAGGTAGGTGGCCAATTGCGGCGGCGTTTCAGGCGGCCAGGATTCCGGGTTGTGCAGCAAGGGCATGATTTTATTGACCAGTTCGCGGTCGCCTGCTGCAAAAATGGCCGCCACGGTAGCGTCGGCCAATGGGTCTCCCGCAGCGCGCATGGCGTCGAGACGCTGATCCGGCCAAGCCGCGATAAATTCCTGGGGAAATTTCTGCTGTTTCATCGTTTTGATTCCCAAAGTGAGCATGATCTGCTTGCGCCGGATACAACTATTTCTGTAAATTATCGAGCGCAAGCAGATTTAACTATCTTGCTGGAAATTTCTTTGTTCCAGCCCCTTGTCCGGTGCACTGCCTTGATGCAATATGCTTTTTCGAAACTTGATAATGATGCATCAAGCAAGACATTTTGTAATCCGTTTTTTTGCTATTCGTTAATGAATTTGGCAGTGGAATAGAACAACAACGGTACCCCGCGGCTTCATCATGAAAGCGCCTTGCACGCATGACCACGTCTGATACGAATCCCGCCATGCGCTACGGCGCGATGTTGGAGGCTGCGCCTTTTCCCGTGCTGGGGATCGATGCGGATGGCAAGATCGATTTTTTCAACGCTGCTGCCGCCGATTTTTTTTCCATCGCAAAACCGGATGCGCTCGGGCGCGATATAGCCTCCGCGCTGCCGATCGATAATGACCCGGACTGGCGTCAATTGCTGCAGCAGGACGATGCCTCTTGGTCTCCGATTGCGTTGCGCACCGGTTCCGGCCGCATTCGTACGGTCGAGATGAAGATGGTGCGCGATGTTGGAGCGACGCTCTATTTCCGCGATTGCCCGGTGCCGGAATCCGAGGTGGCGCGCAAGTATCGACTCCTGAGCGAGTTGACCGACAATCTGCCGCTGGCGATTTTTCAGTTCCGCCATGCGGACGGCAATCCCAGTTTCCCGTTCATCAATCGGCAGTGGGCCCGATTCGACAGCACGATAGAGCAGGCCGCATCGAACGTCGATCAGATTTTTTCTCTGATCGTCGAAGAGGATCTGCCCAAGGTACTCGAATCGATCAAGGAGGTCGCGGAACATGGCGGCAGGTGGCGCCAGGAGTATCGTATCCGCCTCCATGATGGGCGCATCCGCTGGATGCTCGGCGAGTCGGTGCCCGTCGCGCATCCCGATGGCGGCTTTGTCTTCAATGGCTTTTGGCAAGACATTACCGAAATGAGGGAGACGTCGCAGCGTCTCTCCGAAGCACAGATTGCCGCCGAGACCGCGCGCAAGCGTCTGAAGGATTTGACCGAGACGCTGCCGGTTGCGGTATTCCAGTTTCTCGAAGGGCCGCAAGGTGACCGGCGATACGTTTATATCGGCGAAAACGTAAAAGAGATTCTAGGCGTCACTGCAGAGGAAATCATGCAGGACCGGCTGGCGCGCTGGCGCCATACGCCGTCCGAATACCGTGTGCCGGCACAGGAACTGGTGGCACATGCGGTCAATACGCGCGAATTCACGCGCATCCGCTCGTGCGTGGAATTCGGTGGGCGGCGGCGCTGGATCTATGCCTGTGCCGTGCCGACCCGGCTGCCCGACGCCTCTTTCGTCTGGAACGGTTTCTGGATGGACGAAACCGAAGCGCGCGAGCAAGCCGAAAGCCTGCGCATCGCCAAGGAGCAGGCGGAAGATGCGACGCGCATCAAATCGGTGTTCCTGGCCAATATGAGCCACGAAATCCGGACGCCGATGAATGGCGTAATCGGCATGCTCGACCTGCTGCTTGACACCGAGCTCTCCGATACCCAGCGCGAATTCGCCGCCGTGGCGCAAAGCAGTGCCGAAAGCCTGCTGCAATTGATCAATGACATCCTCGATTTCTCCAAGATCGAAGCGGGCAAGCTGCAACTCGAATCGATCCCGTTCGACCTGCTGCATGAAATCGAAGCCGTGTCGCAGGTGCAGGGCATCGATGCGCGCAACAAGGGCCTGGAGCTGGTGGTGCATTATCCGCCTTCGGCCGCGCGCCGCATGAAGGGCGATCCCACGCGCGTGCGGCAGATCATCACCAACCTGCTTTCGAATGCGATCAAGTTCACCGCGCGCGGGCACGTCGTGGTCGACGTGCAAATCGGCGAAGAAAGCGATCTGTGTCATTTGCGCCTGTCGGTGACCGACACCGGCATCGGCCTGGCCGCCGACAAGAGGACGGAAGTCTTTGAAAAATTCACCCAGGCCGATCCGTCGACCACGCGCCAGTATGGCGGCACCGGCCTCGGCTTGACCATCTGCAAGCTGCTCGTCGAGCTGATGGGCGGGCAGATCGGCGTCGACAGCGAACTGGGCAAGGGCAGCACCTTCTGGATTGCGCTGGATTTGCCGCGCGCGATGGAAGAAAAGCCGACGCCGGTGCCAAGCCCGTTGACAGGCGTGCGCGTGCTGTTCGTCGATAACCAATCGAATTACCGCACCGTGTTTGAAGAGTTATTGTTGCACGAAGGCATGTGTGTCGACAGCCGCGGCAGCGGCGCCGAAGCATTGGCCGCGCTGAAGACTGCAGTGAAGGCGCACGATCCCTACCGCATTGCCGTGGTCGCGCCGCGCCTGCAGGATATCGACGGCATTGGCTTGGGCAGCGCCATCAAGGGCGACGTGGAACTGGGCGACACCTTGCTGGTCATGCTGAGCACCCAGGCGTCGCCGGCCGACGCCCATTTGCTGGCCCAGGCGGGTTTTTCCGCCTTGCTCAAGAAACCGCTGCCGCGCGACGCCTTGATGCATACGCTGCACATCCTGTGCGGGGCGCTGCAACGCGGCGAGGCGCCCGGTTTCATCAGCGGCGCCAATCATCCTGCGGCGTTGCAGGGGTCGCGCGCCGAACTGCCGTTCGACGGCTATCGCATCCTGGTGGTGGACGACAACGTGGTCAATCAATCGGTGGTCGTCCATATGCTTAGAAAATTCGGCTGCCGGACAGACATTGCCGGCGACGGCTTGCAGGCGGTCGCCATGCACGGTGTCGGCAACTACGACCTGATCCTGATGGATTGCCAAATGCCCGAGCTGGACGGCTATCAGGCGACGATGCGCATCCGCTCCAACGAGCGCCAAACCGAAAAAAGAGGCAGGCCGGCGCAGCACATTCCCATCGTCGCCTTGACCGCGCATGCCTTGACCGGCGACCAGGAAAAATGCCTGGCGTCGGGCATGGATGACTTTCTGCCAAAACCGATTCGCCCCGCTACGCTGCGCGAGGCTCTTGCGCGCTGGCTGGAGCAGAAGGGCGCCGCTGCCGAGGGCGAACTCGACGTGTCGGCCAAGGACGACCTCGACGGCATGCAGGAAGTGTTCGGCAGCGATTTTCCCGAACTGGCCAACCTGTTCCAGACCGATAGCGCCAAGCGTCTTGCCGCCATGTACCGTGCGGCGCAAACGGCGAACCGCGCCGAATTGGTCAAGCTGACGCACGCCTTGAGCGGCAGCGCCTCATCCATGGGCGCCAGCACCCTCGCTGCGCTGTGCAAGAAATTCGAGATGCAGTTGAAGGCCGGCATCATGGATGACCTGGCGGCAAGAATCGGCGCGATCGAGGCCGATTACCGCAAAATCGACCACCGTTTGCATGCAATGTTGGAAACTTCATAGGATGGCGCTATTCAAAGTATCGGCAGAATCAATTTCGCGCTGCCGAGTTGCAATGATTTAATAACAAACCTTTAAGGAGCCATCATGCGACACCTGATTTTTTCCTGTGCAGTCCTGCTTTCTGCTGCAGCGCACGCCGCCGATCCGTCGATCACGGTACCGATGAACATCGTCGATGAAAAAGGCGTGGTGACTCCCGCCGGCGATATTGTCATCACGGAGTCACAATACGGCTTGATCTTCTGGCCTTCGCTATCGGGCCTGCCTACCGGTTTGCATGGCTTCCACATCCATGAAAATCCCTCCTGTGATGCCGTGATCAAGGATGGCAAACCGATGGCGGCCATGGCCGCAGGCGGTCATTGGGACCCGTTAAAGACGGGCAAGCACGCCGGCCCATATGCCGACGGCCATTTGGGCGATCTGCCGGCCTTGTATGTCGGCAACGATGCACGCGCGGTCTATCCGGTGCTGGCGCCGCGCCTGAAGTCGCTCGACGCGCTGCATGGCCATTCCTTGATGATTCACGCCGGCGGCGACAATCACGACGATCACCCGGCACCTCTGGGCGGTGGCGGCGTGCGCATCGCCTGCGGCGTCATCAAATAAACCAGACCATCGAACAGGGAGAGAGACAATGAATCGATATGGCAACAAATTGGTATGCACGGCGCTGGCCGGCGTGCTGTCGTGCGCCGCGTTTGCCGCCGATAGCGGCAAAAAAGCGCAGCCGGCGTTGAACAGCGTCACACCGGATGCGACGATTTGCAGCGTCAGCGCCATCGACCGCACGATACCGTTCTCGGTCGGCGACAAGGCACTGTATTTCGTCAATATCCGCGATGGCGACAAAGTGCGCTCGCCGTTTCGCGTAGTCTTTGCCGTCTCGGGCATGGGTGTTGCACCTGTCGCGGCCGGCAATATCGAAGGCACGGGACATCACCACATCCTGATCGACCTCGATTTGCCGCAGGACATCAAGCAGCCGATCCCGTTCGACAAGGCCGACGAATTTCAGCACCAGCACTACAAGCACTTCGGCAAGGGCGAAACGGAAACGGTGTTGAACCTGCCGCCGGGCAAGCACAAGCTGCGCCTGATGTTTGCCAACTACCAGCATATTCCTTACTACGTCGCCAGTAAGGAATTGACGATTGAGGTTTTGCCGGCGGAGAAGTAGGTTCTGTCTTGTCGTCTCCGAGAATGCCTTAGCTTTGCGCGCACCTAGTTTGATTCACCTTGGAACCCCTCACCCGCAGGCGGGAGAGGGCAGGGCGGGCGGCGATCCGATGAGGGGCGTTGCGCTCTGACTCGCTCTGGCGATATGCAAAGGTTATTTTGCTGTTTTGATAGTCACCCTCTCGGTCTTTATGACCGCAGCCAACGCACGACGTCCCTCACCCCCACCCCTCTCCCGCCTGCGGGAGAGGGGTGTCGGTAGCGCTACGACTCGTGGCTGATGATCAGGCTTTGGGGGCGACAGCCAAGATTCAACGCGGATTGGGTACCAAACGGTATCCAACTGCAGTCTCGGTCAAAAGATGCTTCGGTTGCGTCGGATCGTCTTCCAGCTTTTGCCGCAAATGCCCCATGTATACGCGCAGGTAATGCCCGCTTTCGGAATGCGACGGTCCCCAGACTTCGCGCAGCAACTGCGGATTGGTGATGACCTTGCCTGGATTGTTGAGCAAGGCGGCCAGGAGGCGGAACTCGGTCGGGGTCAGATGTACGTGTTCGCCGGCCTTGGTGACCTGGCGCTCGCGCAGATCGACCGTTACGTCGCCGAAACTGATCGTGCCGCCGTCGCTGGTGGTGGGGGTGCGGCGGCGTCGCAGGTTGGCCCGTACGCGCGCCAATAGTTCGCCGGAGCCGAAAGGTTTGGTCAGGTAATCGTCGGCGCCGGCATCGAGCGCGCGGATTTTTTCCGTTTCCGATATGCGTGCGGAGAGCACGATGATGGGCACGCTGGACCAGGCGCGCACGTCGCCGATCAAGTCGATGCCGTCGCCATCGGGCAAGCCCAGATCGAGAATGATCAGGTCGGGCTTGCGGGTTCCCGCCTCGATGACGCCGCGCTTCTTCGATTCCGTCTCGAACACCAGCCAGCCTTCGGCCTCCATCGAGGCGCGCACGAAGCGGCGGATTTGCGGTTCGTCTTCGATCAACAGCACGGTTGGTTGGGGTTCAAGCATCGTTTCGGTTTTCTTCTTCGATTTCCAGGTCCGGCATCTCCGGCGGCGTGCCTAAAGGCAGCGTGAAGGTGAACATCGCGCCGCCCAGGCTCGACTTCGCTGCCCGTATCATACCGCCATGCGCCTCAACGATGGCGCGGCAGATCGACAAGCCCAGGCCGACGCCGCTGGTGGCCGATTCGCGTTCGCCGCGCGCGAATTTCTCAAACAGCATTTCTTCCTTGCCGTGAGGCAGGCCGGGACCGTTGTCGCTGACCTCGACTTCCAGGAATTCCCCCACCACCTGTGCCTTGATCAGGATGCGGGCGTCCTCGGGCGTGTATTTCCCGGCATTTTCCAGGAGGTTGCACAATACGCGTTCGACCAGCATCGCGTCGAATCGTACCAGCGGCAAGTCGGGCGGCACCTCGGTGTCGAGCTTGCGCGAACCGAGATGCGCCTTGCTTACGCGTATGGCGCTGCCGACCACTTCCTCGAAAGGTTGCCATTGCAGATTCAATTGAACTTCGCCATTCTGGATGCGCGCCATCTCCAGCAGATTCGTAACGAGGGCGCTCATGCGCTGCATTTCGTTTTGCAGATCGCGCGCCAGTTTATCCTGCACCGGCGGCAAGGGCGGCTTGGCCGTAGTCAGCGATTCGGCCAGGCCGATCAATGCCGTCAGCGGCGTGCGCAGGTCGTGCGACAGCGTCGCCAACAGCGAATTGCGCAGGCGTTCTGATTCCATATGCAACAGCGCGTCCTGCGCCACTTCGATATAGTGCACCCGTTCCAGCGCAATGGCTGCCAGCGCGGCATAGGTTTCGAGCTGCTGGCGCTGTTCGGGAACGAAGATCCAGCGCTTGCCTTCGGGTTCGATCGCCAACAGGCCGCGCGTTCGCATGGGCGCCACCAGCGGCAGATAGAAATAGCTGCTGGCCGGCAGTGTATCGGTGCCGATGCCGGCCGGCGTGGCGCGGTCGAACGCCCACTGTGCGATGCCGATGTCGAGCACGGAGAGATTCGGTGCCTGGCTCTGGCCTGCGGTGACGGGTTGCGGCGGCTGCAGCCGGCCATTGGCATCGGGCAGGATCAGGGTGGCGCGGGCGCGGAAGCTGCGCTGGATAAAATTGCGCGTGATCTCGAAGATCTGATCGGTTTGCAGCACGGAGGACAGCTCGCGGGCAAATTCATAAAGCGCGCGCGAACGCGATTCGCGGTCGAAAGCGACGCGCGCCTGAAAGCGCAAATCCGACGTGAGGTGGCCCGTGATCAAGCCGACCACCAGCATCACCGCGAACGTGACCAGGTATTGCAAATCGCTGACCGCAAACGAAAAGCGCGGCGGTACGAAGAAAAAGTCGAATGCCAGGACGCCGACTACGGTCGACACCACCGAGGGACCCCGGCCCAGCCGGATCGCCACCAGCACCACCGTCAAGAGGAACAGCATGACAATGTTGGCCAGGTCGAAATACGGCAAAAGCGGCGTTGCGGCCAGCGCGGTCATCAAGCTGGCGCCGGCGGCAAGGACGTAGCCCCAATACGGCCAGCGTCCGTCCTGTTCTTCTTCCTCGCGCGATGCCTTGTTGCCCAGTCCGTCGTTCATGCTCGATTGGCGCGACGAATTGTTGCCGATATCGCCGCCGATTTCGATCAAGTCGACGTCGGGCGCCATCGCGGCAATGCGTTGCATGTGCGGCTTGCGCCAGGGCCAGGTTGGATGGGCGCGGCCCAGCACGATCTTGGAGAAATTCAGGCTGCGCGCATAGTCGACAATGGTGCGCGCGATGTCGTTGCCCGAAAGCACCGCCGTCACGGCGCCAAGATCGCCGGCCATCTTGAGCGACTTCAGGATGCGTTCGCGCTCTTCGCTAGCGAGTCTTTGCAATTGCGGCGTTTCGACGTAGATCACATGCCATTGCGCATTCAACTGGCTCGCCATGCGTGCCGTGCTGCGGATGATGTGATCGATGCCGGCACGCGGGCCGAGGCAGGCGAGCAGGGCGGCGTCGGTTTTCCAGACCGTATTGATCGACTTTTCGATGCGGTAGGCCTGCACATCGTTTTCCAGCCGGTCGGCCGTGCGGCGCAGCGCCAGCTCGCGCAGGGCGATCAGGTTGCCCTTGCGGAAAAAATTGCGCGAGGCGCGCTCGGCCTGCTGCAACTGATAAACCTTGCCCGATCTGAGGCGATTCAACAGCTCATCGGCCGGAATATCGACCAGCACCACCTCGTCGGCGGCTTCGAAGACGGTATCGGGCAGGGTTTCGGCGACGCGTATGCCGGTGATGCCGCCGACCGCATCGTTCAAGCTTTCCAGATGCTGCACGTTGACCGTGGTGAAGACGTCGATGCCGGCATCGAGCAACTCGTCCACGTCTTGCCAGCGCTTGGGATGGCGCGAACCCGGCGCATTGGAGTGCGCCAGCTCATCCATCAGGATCAGATCCGGCTGCTGTGCGAGCGCCGCATCGATGTCGAATTCGGTCAGTGCCTTGCCGCGGTATTCGATGGCGTGCGGCGGCAACAAGGTCAGGCCTTCGATCTGGGCCGCCGTCTCGCTGCGGCCGTGCGTCTCAACAACGCCCACCAGCACGCGCTTGCCTTCGGACTGGAGCTTGCGCGCGGCGGATAGCATCGCATAGGTCTTGCCCACGCCGGCCGAGGCGCCGAAATAAATCCTCAGCCTGCCGCGCGCGGCATGCTTTTCCTGGGCTTGGACCTTGGCGAGCAGGGCATCCGGGTCGGGGCGTTGATCGTTCATGCACTTATTGGATAAGTCATGAACGATTATAGATCAGTGTCCGTCATCGAGAGCGAGATTCAAGGCCAGGACATTAACGCGCGCTTCGCCGAAAAAGCCCAGGTACTGTGGAGTTGCCATTTTGTCGATCAAGGCGCGCACTGCGGCAGGCTCGCGATTGCGCGCATGCGCCACGCGTGCGGCCTGGTAGTAAGCCGCTGCCAGGCTGATTTCCGGATCGAGGCCGCTGGCCGACGAGGTGACCAGGTCGATAGGAATCGGCACCTGATTTCCCGGATCGGCTGCCTTGAGCGCGGCGATACGGCCCTTGACTTCGTCGACCAGGGCAGGATTGCTGGGCGCATTGTTCGAGCCGCCCGAATTGACCGCGTTGTAAGGCTGGGGCGAGGTGGCCGAGAGGCGGCCCCAAAAATATTTGGGCGAGCTGAATTCCTGGCCGATCAATTCGGAGCCGCGATTGTCAGCCAGCATGCTGCCCGACACTTGATGCGGGAATAGCGCTGCGCCGATGCCGGTCATGGCAAGCGGATAGAGCACACAGCAAATCAGGGTCAGGGCGGCAAAGAGAACGACGGCCGGGCGTAGGGTGGTAAGCATGATGTTTCCTAGACTAAATGGAGCGCGGCGAGGATCAAATCGATCGCTTTGATGCCGATGAAGGGCAGGATGATGCCGCCCAGGCCATAGATCAGCAGATTGCGCTGCAATAGCGCAGCGGCGCCGATGGCGCGGTACTTGACGCCCTTCAAGGCCAGCGGAATCAGGAAGATGATGATCAGCGCATTGAAGATCACCGCCGACATGATGGCCGAAGACGGACTCGACAGGTGCATGATGTCGAGCGACTTCAAATGCGGATAGGTCGTCACGAAGGCGGCCGGGATGATGGCGAAATATTTGGCCAGGTCATTGGCGATGGAAAACGTGGTCAGCGAACCGCGCGTCATCAGCATCTGCTTGCCGATCTCGACGATTTCGAGCAGCTTGGTCGGATTCGAATCGAGATCGACCATGTTGCCGGCTTCCTTGGCCGCCTGGGTGCCGGAATTCATCGCCACCGCAACATCGGCCTGGGCCAAGGCCGGTGCGTCGTTGGTGCCGTCGCCGGTCATCGCCACGAGGCGACCTTCGCCCTGGTAGCTGCGGATCAGCTTCAACTTGTCTTCCGGCGTTGCTTCGGCCAGGAAGTCGTCAACCCCGGCTTCGGCAGCAATCGCGGCGGCGGTCAGTTTGTTGTCGCCGGTGATCATCACGGTCTTGATGCCCATGCGGCGCAGTTCGGCGAAGCGTTCCTTGATGCCGCCCTTGACGATGTCCTTCAACTCGACCGTGCCCATGACGCGGCCGTCGTCCACCACCACCAGCGGCGT
>FTAT01000093.1_pt1 | contig 31639 bp, 29 predicted proteins | sample 1639161 | NCBI WGS metagenome assembly FTAT01 (sample SAMEA3914812, study PRJEB12502) | metagenome | biome: forest; material: soil | place: Canada | collected 2011-07-07 | depth 0.1 m
AGTGCCTCGACGCCGGTGATGCGGCCGGTGCGCGTTTCCACCTTGGCCTGGTAGAACAGCACGAATTCCTTGCGTTCCAGCGAGCGGCGCAGGCCCGATTCGAGTGCGAGAAGTTCCGCCGAGTGCAAATCCATCTGCGCCGAATAGAACTGGAAGGTATTCTTGCCGCGTTCCTTGGCGCGGTACATCGCGATGTCGGCATGCTTCATCAGCGAAAACTCGTTGCGCCCGTCTTCCGGGAAGGTGCTGATGCCGATCGAAGCCGTGACGTGGATCAATTGGCCTTCGAGGGGGAACTCCTTGACCAGCGCCGTGAGCAGCTTGCGCGCAATGTGCGAGACGCGCACGGTGTCGGCCACTTCTTCGATCAAGACCACGAACTCATCGCCCCCCAGGCGCGCCACCAGATCGCCGCCGCTCCTGCTGCCGCTTTTGCCTCGTTCTGTGCGCGCCACCACGTCGGACGAGCGCAGGCAGGAGCCGATGCGATGCGCCATTTCCTTCAAGAGCCGGTCGCCGGCATCGTGCCCCAGCGTGTCGTTGATGTTCTTGAAGCGGTCCAGGTCGATGAACAGCACCGCCAATCCCTTGTGATAGCGCTGGGCATGCGCGATCGCGTGGTTCAGGTGGCGGTTGAACATGGCGCGGTTGGGCAATTCGGTCAGCGAATCGTGATAGGCGAGATGCTGGATATGGTCCTGCATTTGCTTGCGCTCGGTCACGTCGCGCACCAAGGAGAGCAGATAGCGCTGGCCGTCGATATCGATCGGCCCCATGCGGATTTCGACCGGGAACACCTGCCCGTTCTTGCGCTTGTGGCGGCTCTCCAGCGCGACCGGCACGTGGTCGTCCTCGTGCGCCTCATGCGCCTCGATGCGTTCGCGCAAGTGGCGCAGTTCGGAAACTGGCTGATCGAGGTCGACGTCGGCCAGGTTCATCCGCAGCAATTCTGCGCGCGTGTAGCCCAGACTTTCACAGGCGTGCTGGTTGACATCGATGAAGCGGCCATCGACGTCGTGCACGAAGAAACTGTCCGACGCCTGTTCGACGAGCGAGCGGAAATGCGCCTCGCTCTCGCGCAGGGCGGCTTCGGCCTGGCTGCGCTGGAAGAATTGCCCGATGTGGCGGCCGATGAAGTGGGCCGAAAGCAGCATGTCGGGATCGGCAAACTGGCGCACGTCGTTGAAGAATTCCATCATGCCCATGATCTCGCCGCCGGTCACGATGGGGAAAGCAAAGATCGAGCGCAGATCCGGCTCACGCGTGGGACCGGCGCGAGTGCCGTCGTCATACCACACAGGCGCTTTCGATTGCAGCACGCGTGAAACCGGGCTGCCGGCTTGCGGCCGCTTTATCTGTGTCTTGTATTGGCGGAAGAAAGTGTCGACGCGCGGCTGGGGCAGGTTCCAGGTGGCGCTGCGGTTCAAGGTGCCCGACGCCTTGTCCAGCGTCCACAGCACGCCGCCCTTCCAGTCGGCCGTCTCGCAAATCGTTTCGATCACTTCAGGCATGACTTCCAGCGGCGCGTCGGTTTCGGCCAACAGGCGCGTCACGGTGTGTTCCATCGCCTGGCGCAGTTCAACCAGCTTTCTGGCGTTCACGTTCATCACCGTGCCATGCAGCCCCACGACGCGGCCGCGATCGTCCTTGATCACCTGCGCCACCACGCGCACCCAGCGTGAGCCGCCGTCACCCAGAAGCCAGCGGAATTCGATCTCGAAATCCTTGCCGTCGTGGAAAGCCGCTTCGGTGCGATCCTTGACCTGCACCCGGTCTTCACGGTGCACGCGGCGCGACAATTCCTTGTAGGTCGGCATGGGTGCGGTAGGATTCAGGCCAAAAATGCGCGCACATTCCTTTGACCATAATCCACGGCGCCGTGCCCGGTCAAACGACCAGTTGCCCAGGCCGGCGATGCGCTGCGCTTCCTCGATATGGCCGTACAACTCCTGCATTTCGCGCGTCGCGATATCTTGCGAACGCTCCATCAGGTAGCGTTCCTGGTCCGCCTCGGTGTAGGCACGGTTGACGCGGTCGAGAAACAGCAACCACTGCTGCGCATTGGCCGGGCGCTTGCCCATTTCGATGCCCAGGCGTTTCAGTTGGCGCAGCAGCAGGGAATGGAAGGAGAACATGGTTCAGACCTCGGCGATTGTGGTCAGGGTCATGGTCTGGTTGTGCAGTTCGCACACGCCGTTGGCATGCGGCGAAATTTCACCGTAGGAATAGAAGCCGATCTGCCGCGTGCCGGAGGGCAGGTGGTCGAGCGTGATTTCGGTTTCTTCCTCGATGCGTTCGCCCAGCACCAGACGCCGGCCGACGCAGCTGATCGCAATCGCGAGGGCATCGTCACCATTGGCGCTTTGCCATTTCGCCTGGTCCGCCGCCGCGCTTGCGCCGCCAACCAGCCTGTCGAAGTTGGCGCGCATCAGTTGCGCCATGCAGTCCTCCGGGATGTCACCGGCAAAGGTCAGCGATTGATGTTCCTCGTCAACCGCCAGAATGGTGCGCACCAGTTGCCGCGCATCCTTCGCATCTTCGCGTATCGAGAGCGGAAACAGGAGTCCCGTGGCAGGCAGGCCCGAGGCGCGTTCGCCGAGATATTCCTTGTACAGATCGAGCGCAGGCTTGCCGTCCAATTCATAGAGCACATTGCCTTTTGCACGCGTCACGCGGCGTTCCGGGCCGAAGCTGTCCCAGCCGCCGTGCGAACCATGCGTCACGCGCAAGCGCCTGCCATAGAAGCCGACGGCGGTGACGGCACCGCTTTGCGGACGGCGTTCGCGTATCACCCAGGTGCGCTCGAAACGGTCGCCATCGCCGGCCATGCCGCCTGTTACGATCACCCCGGGCGGCAGTACCGAATTCAAGCCTTTGACCAATTCACTGCCATTGACGTGCAAGCCATCGGACAAGACGAACACCGCCGATAATTGCCGGCTGCCCAGTTGACGCGCCAACTCGGCGCCCACGGCAAACGATTCGTCGGCGTTTGCGATCTCGGCAGACACGACTTCGAGCTTGCTGCGTTCGAACTGCAATACGGCCACCGAGAGGCTGGTGTCGTTGACCAGCGGCCCCATGATTTCGCCAGCGGTGGAACAGCCGACGATTTTCGCTTGCGGATAGGCGTTGAACAGCTCCCATAGGGCTTCGGGCTGGTCGCGGTAGTCGGGCGAGGCAAACACCATCACCAGCGTCTGGTCCGAGTCGAGCGCGGGAAATGCATCGAGCGACCAGCCGCCGGCCGGCTCGAACGAAAAGGTGCCCAATTTCATGACCGTGTCGCCTGTGACATGCGGGAGAGTGGAAACAATATAGTTATAGTCTGTACAGCTTACGCCTACCGGCGACTTTCGTGATGATGCAGGCGATTTAACAAATTTGGTGCATAGATTACACGTTTTTGTGGTGTTCGGGAACAGGTGGCGGGGCTGAAATTTTGATGAAGGAGGAGTGGGGGCGAATGTCGGATGGAACTGGAAATCCCTGTATTCATAGGTAAAAGAAGAATTGAGGTTGGTTATTTCGATGATACCAGTGGCGGGCCAATGGCTTGTTTTGAGTGTGTCGATTGGTGATTCGGATTGACAATGTTAAGTGGAATCTAAGTGGAACTTCGGGTATTGCCTACGCCGTCGGCACTCGCCTGCACTGGCCGATCACCCCTCTCCCGCCTGCGGGCGAGGGGAGTCCAGTCAGCGAGGCACTACGTCCAAGAACGCCAGCACCCCATCCAGCCCCACAAAATTCAACGCCACATCCGCTTTCACCCGCACCGCCGGCTTGGCACGGAACGCCACCGACAACCCAGCCGCATCCATCATACGCAAATCATTCGCGCCATCACCCATCGCAATTGCCTGCGACGGTGCAATGCCCAGTTCAGCGCATACCGCCAGCAACCTGTTGCGCTTTTCCTCGGCATCCACTACGCCGCCGATGACCTTGCCGGTCAGCTTGCCGTCGAGAATTTCCAACTGATTGGCATGCGTATAGTCAAGGCCTAGCCGCTCCTTCAACCTATCGGTGAAGAAGGTGAAACCGCCCGATACCAGAAGTGTCTTCATACCTGCGGCACGCACGGCGTCGAGCATGGTTTGCGCACCCAGCGATAATTGCAGCCGCTCCTCATACACACGCTGCAGGGCGGAGGCATCGAGTCCGCGCAACAGCGTCACACGTTGCGCAAGGCTTTCGCGGAAATCGATCTCACCCCGCATGGCCGCTTCAGTGATTGCTGAAACCTCCGCCTTCAAGCCGTGCATATCGGCGATTTCGTCGATGCATTCGATGGTGATCAGGGTCGAATCCATGTCCATGGCAAGCAGCTTGAGGTCGCGGCCATGATCGTCGGACAGGAAGGCGCAGTCGAGCTGCTGTTCCGCACACAAGGCTTCCACCGCCGGCCTGGCGGCGAGCGAAGCGCCTTCGCAGCGAAACGCGTTGGCGCCAAGCGCAACGATGCGTGTCGCGCCGGCCATGGCGGCAATGCGCTCGATCATTGCGCGGTCGGGCTGCAATCCCAGCAGGGTGAGGTCGGTCGTCATTGCGTTCATCAGCCAAGCAGGCTCTTCAACACACCCTTGACCTGTGCCACGCGGGCAGGCAGGTCAGGCATGCTGGCGGTCACCTTCAGCTTGTCTTGTCCATTCAATTTGATGTGGCGGTTTTTCTGGATCAACTCGATGATACGCATCGCATCGATCGGCGGATTGGGTTTGAATTGCAGCGAGAGCGATTCGCCATGGGCATCAATCTTGATGATACCGGCCGGCTTGGCGGCAATGCGCAGGCGGTGCGTTTCGATCAAGGCGCGGCCCGGGTCGGGCAGTTTGCCGAAGCGGTCGATCAATTCTTCCTGCAAATCGTCGATGCGTTCGCCCGTTTCGCAATTGGCCAGGCGCTTGTAGAGCGAAAGGCGCTCGTGCACGTCGCCGCAATAGTCGTTGGGCAGTAGCGCCGGCACGTGCAAATTGATTTCGGTAGTGGCCGAAAGCGGCGCGGCGGCGTCGGGTTCCTCGCCGTTCTTCAATGCACGCACGGCTTCGTTCAACATCTCGGAATACAGCTGGAAGCCGATTTCCACCATCTCGCCAGACTGGTTTTCGCCGAGCACTTCACCCGCGCCACGGATTTCCAGATCGTGCATGGCGAGGTAGAAGCCGCTGCCCAGTTCCTCCATCTGCTGGATCGCATCCAGGCGGCGCTGCGCCAGCTTGGTCAAGCCGTTCACGTCGTGCACAAGCAGGTAGGCATAGGCCTGGTGGTGCGAACGCCCGACGCGGCCACGCAATTGGTGCAATTGCGCCAGGCCGAATTTGTCGGCGCGGTGCATCACGATGGTGTTGGCGGTCGGCACGTCGATGCCGGTTTCGATGATGGTGGTGCAAAGCAGGATGTTGAAGCGCTGCGCCACGAAGTCGCGCATCACCTTTTCCAGATCGCGCTCGTGCATCTGGCCGTGCGCCACGCCGACGCGCGCCTCGGGCAGCAACTCTTCGAGCATGGCCTTGCGGTTCTGGATGGTTTCGACTTCGTTATGCAGGAAATAAACCTGGCCACCGCGCTTCAATTCGCGCAGGCAGGCTTCGCGGATCACCGATTCGCCTTCACTGCGCACGAAGGTCTTGATCGCCAGCCGCTTTTGCGGCGCCGTGGCGATGATCGAAAAGTCGCGCAAGCCTTCCAACGCCATACCCAGCGTGCGCGGAATCGGCGTTGCGGTCAGAGTCAGGACGTCGACTTCCGCGCGCAGTGCCTTCAGGGCTTCCTTCTGTCGCACGCCGAAACGATGCTCCTCATCGATAATGACCAAGCCCAGCCTCGTGAACTTGACTTCGGGAGAGAGCAACTTGTGTGTGCCGATAACGATGTCAAGAGTGCCATCTGCCATGCCCTTGACCGCCTGCGCCACTTCCTTCCCTGTCCTGAAGCGCGACAGCTCGGCAATGCGCACGGGCCAATCGGCAAAGCGGTCGGCAAAGGTTTGCGCATGCTGCTCGGCCAACAGCGTCGTCGGCGCCAGGATTGCCACCTGCTTGCCGCCCATCACGGCGACAAACGCCGCGCGCAAGGCCACTTCGGTCTTGCCAAATCCGACGTCACCGCAGATCAGGCGGTCCATCGGCTTGCCGCTGGTCATGTCGCGGATCACGGCGTTGATCGCTGCGGCCTGGTCCGGCGTTTCGTCAAAGCCGAAGCTTTCGGCAAAGGCTTCGTAGTCGTGTGCCGAATACTGGAACGCATGGCCCTCGCGCAATGCGCGTTTGGCATAAAGATTGAGCAATCCCGCCGCCGTATCGCGCACCTGCTGCGCGGCGCGGCGCTTGGCCTTTTCCCATTGCCCCGAACCCATCGTGTGCAGCGGGGCATCCTCGGGCGAGGCGCCGGAATAGCGCGAGATCAGGTGTAGTTGCGACACGGGCACGTAGAGCTTGGTCTCGTTGGCGTATTCGAGGTGCAGGAACTCGGTCGTGCCTTCGCCCATGTCTTCACTGATCAGGCCGAGATAGCGCCCGATGCCGTGGTTGGCATGCACCACCGGGTCGCCGATCTTCAATTCCGACAGGTCGCGCACCATGGCTTCGACCTGGGTCACACCTTCCTGCTTCTTCTTGCCGACCCGGCGGCCCGAACCGGCATATAGCTCAGTCTCGGTGATGAAGGCTAACGCGCCTTCGGATTCGCTCAACTCGAAACCGGCCTGCAAGGGCGCCACGCCCAGCATCAGGCGGGCGCCGCCTGTCACGAAATCGGCATAGCCTTCGCACAGCGGCAGAGTGAGGTCGTATTCATTGAAGTATTGCTGCAAGGTCTCGCGCCGGCCATGCGATTCAGCACAGATCATCACACGCCGCCCGGTCTGCATCAGGTAGGAACGCAGATTGATGAGCGGATCGTCGGCCCGGCGATTGACGGCGATGTTGGGCAGCGGTGCGGAAATCTCGCTGGCGACGTCGCTTTTCTGCAGCACCCAGCGTCCATGCGGCTTGGCGAAGGTGAAAAAGTCTTCGTCGGTCAGGAACAATCGCTCAGGCGCCAGCAGCGGGCGTTCTCGATCGGCCTTCAGGAATTGGTAGCGCGAACCGGTGTCGTTCCAGAAACGCTTGATGGCGCCATCGATATCGCCGACCAGGGCAAACGTGGCGTCTTCCGGCAGATAGTGGAACAGCGTGGCCGTCTCGTCGAAAAACAGCGGCAAATAATATTCGATACCGGCCGAGGCAATGCCGTGGCCGATGTCCTTGTAGACGCCTGACTTGGACGGATCGCCTTCGAAATGCTCACGCCAGCGTGCGCGGAAGGCTGTCCGTGCCGCCTCATCCATCGGGAATTCGCGTCCCGGCAGAAGGCGCACTTCCTTGACTGGGTAGAGCGAACGCTGAGTATCGGCATCGAAAGTGCGGATGGTCTCGATGGTGTCGCCGAACAAATCGAGTCGGTAGGGCAGTATGGAGCCCATGGGGAACAGGTCGATCAAGCCACCGCGCACTGAGTATTCGCCGGGCGACATTACTTGATTGACGTGCGTATAGCCGGCCAGCGTCAGTTGCGTCTTCAGCCGCGCTTCGTCGAGCGTTTCGCCCTGCTTGAAGAAGAAGGTGTAAGCCGCCAGGAAAGCCGGTGGCGCCATGCGCAAGAGTGCCGTCGTAGCCGGGACGATCAGCACGTCGCATTGGCCGTTCTGGACTTCGTGCAGTGTCGCCAGCCGCTCCGACACCAGATCCTGGTGCGGCGAAAAGGCATCGTAGGGCAGGGTTTCCCAATCGGGCAGCAGGTGGCAGCGCAGGGCCGGCTCACCGCCGAACCAGGGGATTTCAGCCAAGAGCCGCTGCGCGTCGGTGGCATTTGCCACCACCACGGCCAGCATGCGCTTTTCGGCCTTCAATACGGCAGCAGCCTGGGCAAGGGCATAGGCGTCCGCCGAACCATGAACTGCGGGAAGGGCGAAGCGATGGCCGGGCTTGGGGAGGGATTTCTTCAGATCGAATTGCATCTGCGCCATTATAAACGATGCCATTCGCTCGTTCTCGGCTTCATTTGTAGCCGGCCTTGCCGACCTTTGAATGTGTAACGAGTTATTAAAATACTGTTACAGGATTTACCTTTGATCTAAGCTAAACTTGATTCATCAAAGGAAACATTTTTATCGGCACCCTTTATAACAAGACTTCGTTCAAAGGAGAATATGATGCGTACCCTGATGCTGGCTCTGGCGGTTCTTTCGTTGGCGGCATGTTCTACGCCGGCCGACCGCGCCGCGCAAGCACAAAAGGAAGTGGAAGACATGATGGCGCAATACGGCCCGGCTTGTGACAAGCTTGGCTACCCGCGCGACACGGATGCGTGGCGCAATTGCGTGTTGAAGCTTGGGACCACGGAAAACGCCCAGCATTACCCCGTGATGACGACGTGCTACCGTTCACCTGGGATGTTGCATTGCGATTCGTTTTGATGCTGATGTAGCCCGGGCTAGGAACCCCTCTCCTGCGGGCGGGAGAGGGGCAGGGGTGAGGGAGGTGGTGATCTGACTGCGTTGGAGCAGAATCACCCTCGCGACGCATAGATTTGCTATCGGAAGAAGTGAGTCGAAACGCAATCTCCCTCACCCCCACCCCTCTCCCGCCTGCGGGAGAGGGGAGTAACAACAGCTAAGCCTCCACCACAATCTTCCCACTCATCCCCTCATGCCCGTCGCCGCAGAAGTTATCGCACAAAAAGTCAAACTCCCCCGCCGTATCCGGCTTCAAATGCACCTTCGTCACCTGTCCCGGCAATAGATCCGCGCGGATGTTCCAGTCCGGAATTTTGAAGCCGTGCGTGAAGTCCAGCGCGGTGATTTCCAGCACCACCGCCTGGCCCTTCTTCAGCACGATGCGGTTGGGCGTATAGACGAACTTCTTCGCCTCCAGCTTGACCACCTTTTCCTTGGCCTTTGCCGTGGCTGCCTTGGCACCGGCTGCGCCGGCCAGCGCGAGCGCACCCACACCCATCGCGCCGAGCAGCAAATGTCTTCTCGATTTATCCATGCTCATGTTCCGACCTATGCCTTGATGACGGGGAATTCCTTGACTTCGTAGCCCTTGCTGTCGGCATCAGCCTCGATTTCACGGAAGCCCAGGCCCTTGAACGGCGTCGCCGGGTCCCACGGCAACGGCGTGCGCTTGTCCTGCGAGCCGGGCACGGGCAGCGGGAACACCAGCGACTTGGCAGCGTGGTGCATGATATTGCCGGTCTGGTGATGATGCTCCTGGTGAATGTGGCCGTAGAACACGGTGACGTTGCTATATGGAGTCAAGAGCGCAATGGCCTTGTCGCCATCGCGCGTGGCCCAGTCCCACTTGGGCGCCAGGTCGAACAAGGGACGATGGGTAAACACCACGATGCGCGCATCCTTGGCCTGTTTGTCGAGATCTGACTTCAACCAGGCAAGCTGGGCATCGCCGATCTTGGCGCCGGGGTCCGAAACATTGTCGATGGCAATGAAATGCACGCCCTTGTGGTCGAAGCTGTAATGCGTCTCGCCGAAATATTCCTTGAATGCGGCCCCATTGTCGAGCGAGGCATCGTGTTCTCCCGGCATGAAGCGGATAGTCTTGACGTTGAGGCCGCCGATGATGTCGCGCACCTCGGCCATGCGGCGGCGGCGCTCCTTGGGATCGTCGGTCGTGTGCGTCAGGTCGCCGGTGAAGACGATGAAGTCGGGCGGCGCCTCAAGCGCGTTCACTGCAGCCACGGCTTTCTTCAAGGTATTCGCGGCTTCGGGATTGGCATCGCCCGTGTAGCCCCAATGTGTATCGGAGAGCTGCACGAAATAGAAGTCCTTGTAAGTCGCGTCGTCTGCCCAGGCTTGCCCATACAGCCCGGACATGAACACGGCACCGCCACCGGCGGCAGTCAGTTTCAGAAATTTGCGACGATCGATCATGATGGTTCTCCTGGTTGTGGATTGTTATTGCGTAGCCTGCTTGAGGTAAGCGATCAGGTCGGCGCGCTCTTGTGGCGATGCGACCTGGAAGCCCATTTTTTGCCCGGGAATGAATTTCTGCGGATTGGATAGCCACTTGTCGATGGTCTTTTCGTCCCACACGACATTGGACGCCTGCAGTGCAGGGGAATAGTTGTAGTCCGGCAGGCTGCCGGCCTTGCGTCCGAACAAGTGCTTGTGTGCCGGGCCGACGCCGTTGTAATCGATCGAATGGCAGGCAGTGCACTTGGCCTGGTAGAGCTGGCCGCCATGCACGGCATCGCCGGCGGCGAAGCTTGGCGCCTGTGCGAGCGCGGTTACGGCTAGAAGAATGAAAATTGCGCGGAGCATGTCATAATCCCAAGAGTTGAAAAATTGTTGCCCTCACCATGCATAACTTCGGCTGGCGCCGCGATATTCCCCAAAAAATAAAAATATTTTGGAAATAAACCGGGAATAAAACGAAGAGGTGCCGAGTCTGTACTGACAAGAGGTGCTTATTTGGATGTAAACGACAAGACCAGGGAATTCGAGGCGATCGTGATGCCGCATCTCGATGCCGCCTATAACCTGGCGCGCTGGCTGACGCGCAACGACCACAACGCCGAAGATCTGGTGCAGAACGCCTATTTGCGCGCGTTCCGCTTTTTCGACGGCTTTCGCGGCGACGATGCGCGTGCCTGGTTGCTTACCATCGTGCGCAATACCTATTTCACCTCGCTGCGCGAAGCGCGACATGACCAGGTCGCTTTCGATGAAGAATTGCTCGGCGCCGAAGACGAGGAAAGCGCGGCAATGCCCGCCGCCGTCGCCGCCGGCCCGGAAGAGGCGATGATGGCAAAGGACACGCGGCGCGCAGTCAACCGCGCCCTGGAAAAGCTGCCGCCGGCCTTCCGCGAAGTGATCGTGTTGAAAGAGATGAATGATTTGTCATACAAGGAAATTGCCGACATCGCCGGCGTGCCGCTGGGCACGGTCATGTCGCGCCTGTCACGCGCGCGCAAGATGCTGGGCGAGTTTTTGAAAGTCGGGGGCTGATATGCATTGCGAAGAAGCCAAACGTTTGCTGCAAGCCGATCTCGATGGCGAGCTTGACGCCGCCAGTTCGGCGCGCCTGGCCGAACACGTGGCCGGCTGCACCGCCTGTCAGGCCGAACGCGCCGCCTTGGCAGAGCTGAAAGCAGCCCTGAAGCACGGGCAGACCCATGCAGCACCGGAAGCGTTGCGCCGCCGTGTGAGACTTGCGATCGAGGATGCCGCACGCAAGGAAGCGGCTGAAGCCGCTGCCAAGACAGCGCCAAAGAAGTCATCCTTCAAGTTGCCCTGGGCCTGGCTTAACGGCGGTGCCGCCGGCGCCGGGGTGCTCGCTTTCGCCTTCATGTTCTCGCTCTACCTGTCGCGCCCATCCGACCTCGACCTGCTCGAACAGGATGTAGTCTCCGGCCATGCGCGCTCGATGATGGTGTCCCACCTCTCCGACGTGGCCTCAACCGACCAGCACACGGTCAAGCCCTGGTTTGCCGACAAGCTCGATTTTGCACCCAATGTTGCGGACTTCACGGCACAAGGTTATCCGTTGGTCGGCGGGCGCCTCGATTACATAGACCGGCACAACGTCGCGGCCATCGTCTATCACCACCGCCTGCACACCATCAATCTCTACGAATGGCCCGAGCGCGGCCACACGGTGGCGCCGGCCTTGTCGGCATCACGCGAAGGCTATCAACTGCTGCACTGGAACGAACACGGCCTGCAATATTGGCTCGTTTCTGACATGAATGCACAAGAACTCAATGAATTCAAGGGCTTGCTGATTGCGCAAATAGAGAAGAGCGAGCAGCGCTGAAACAGCGCACAGGGGCGGCAACAAGGCGTTAAAATAGCGTATAAGATATCAAATACGTCGATCGAATACGTCAATAAGCACCTTTATCGAATTGTCCGACAGCAGCATGACCCCACCTCGTCACTTTGCCCTGATCCCCGCTGCCGGCGTCGGTGCGCGCATGGGTTCGAATTCACCAAAGCAATACGTGATGATCGCCGGCAAGCCGATGCTGCTGCACGTGCTCGATACGTTCGCTGCATCGCCGCTGATTGAACACACTTACGTCGTCGTCAACGCCGAAGACAAATATATCAATGACGTGATGGCCGGCGCGCCGCACCTGGCCGAGCGCGTTACCGTCGTCTTCAATGGCGGCGCCACGCGCAAAGTGTCCGTGCTCAAAGGTTTGCAAGTATTGAGCGACTTTGCCGATCCCGACGATTGGGTGCTGGTGCACGACGGCGCACGCCCAGGATTGACAACAGAGTTGATCGCCCAATTGATCGAAACCTTGAACGACGATCCGGTCGGCGGCCTGTTCGCGGTGCCCGTGGTCGATACTTTGAAGCGCGCTGCGGAAGACAGGCGCGTGCAAGCCACCGTGCCGCGCAGTGGACTGTGGGCGGCGCAGACGCCGCAAATGTTCCGTTACGCCATGCTGCGCCGCGCGTTGGAGACCACTGACGACGTGACCGACGAATCGAGCGCCATCGAAGCGCTGGGATTGCAGCCCAGGCTGGTCGAAGGCAGCGCGCGCAACTTCAAGATCACGCTGCCGCAAGACATCGTACTGGCGGAAATGTATCTGCACGAGTGTGCGGCTTCTTCCGATACCAACAACGACGCATGACGCTTCCGCCGAATTCGCCTCCCTTTCGCATCGGCCAGGGCTACGATTGCCATGTCCTGGTGTCAGGTCGCCTGTTGATCCTGGGCGGCGTGACGATTCCGCACAAGACCGGTTTGCTCGGCCACTCGGACGCCGATGCCTTGCTCCATGCCATCACCGACGCCTTGTTCGGCGCTGCCGGCCTGGGCGATATCGGCCGCCACTTTCCCGATACCGACCCGCAATTCGCCGGTGCCGACTCGCGCATGCTGCTGCGCGAAGCGGCCAAACGCGTGCGCGCAACCGGCTATGCGATCGGCAACGTCGACGCCACCATCATCGCCCAGGCACCGAAAATGGCGCCGCACATTGCGCATATGGTCGCCAACATCGCGTCCGACCTCGACGTCGCGCCGCAATGTGTCAACGTCAAGGCCAAGACCAATGAAAAGCTCGGCTATCTCGGACGTGAAGAAGGCATCGCCACCGAGGCCGTTGCCTTGCTCTATCGGGCCTGATGCCAATGTCTCCCAAGGCCGAGCAAGTCCTCGCCCTGGTCACCCGAAGCATCGCCTTGCAGCAGCAGGGCCAGAACGATGCCGCGCTCGCCTGTCTCGATGAAGCCCTTGCGCTGGCCCCCGATTTTCCCGTTACTCTTGTCCGGCGCGGCACGCTCCTCTTGACGCTGGGCCGCCCGAGCGCGGCGCTGGCCGATTTTGACCGCAGCCTGCTGCACAAAGCGATGCCCCACGTGCTGCCGCTGCGCGATGCAGCGCTACAGGGAGCATTGCAGGAACTGGAAAGCAAGGCGTTCGATGCGCCATCGTGCTGCGAGTGTGCCGCCATGCTGGAACGGATTGCCCGCACCGCCGACGCCGAGGCAGCATACCGCCGCGCCATCGAACTCGATGCATATAGCCACCCCGCATGGATCGGTCTGGGCAACCTGCTGCTGCGAACCAACCGCCACGCCGAAGCGCTGGCCTGCTACGAGGCGGTACTCGGCTTCGCGCCGGACGACTTCGTGGCCCTGTTCAATCGTGGCAATGCACTGCAAAAGGATTGCCGCTTTGCCGAGGCACTCGCCAGTTACGCGGCAGCACAGGAAAAGCGCCCGGATTTTGCCGAAATCAGGATGGAACAGGCGCATTGCCATCTGGCGACGGGCGACTGGCAAGCCGGCTGGCCGTTGTTCGAGTCACGCTGGCAGACACGGCAATTGCAGAGCGCGAAGCTGGCGACGACGGCGCCGCAATGGCAGGGCGAATCGCTGCCGCAGGCAACCCTCCTGCTCTGGGCCGAGCAAGGCCTGGGCGATACGCTGCAATTCGTCCGCTATCTGCCCTTGGCTGCCGAACGGGTAGGGCGCGTGCTGCTGCGCGTCCCGGCTAGCTTGGTCAATCTAGTGAAGGAGATGGCAGCGCCGCTGCCAAGCGTCACGGTATTGTGGCAGGACGAGGCGTTGCCGCCGCATGACGTGCATTGCCCCTTGATGAGCCTGCCGCTGGCCTTCGGCACCACGCCGCAATCGATCCCGTATGATGTGCCCTACCTGCGGGCGCCAGCCGATTATGCGGAAAAATGGAAAGATGCGTTCGGCCCGCGCACCGAACCGCACAATAAGTTGCGTATCGCCATCGTCTGGTCGGGCGGACAGCGCCGCCTGAACAACCCCACGCGCGACATGCCGCTTGCGGCGCTATTGCCCCTCTTTGAAGCAAGCGATGCCATCGGCGTGCAATGGCTGAGCCTGCAAAAAGATATTTCCGACGCCGGCGCCGCCATCCTGGCGCAACATCCGCAAATCCGCCGCATGGAGCAGGGCCTGGGCGACTTTGCCGATACGGCCGCCATTCTTGCGCAAGTGGATTTGCTGATCAGCGTCGATACGGCCGTGGTCCACCTGGCAGGCGCCATGGGCAAACCGGTGTGGCTGGTGCTGAGGAAAGCAGGAGAATGGCGCTGGCTGCGGGATACGGCAGTGTCGCCCTGGTATCCCGGTCTTCGATTGTTTCGCCAGACCAAGCATGGCGACTGGATTGCACCGGTCGACGCGATGAAAATCTTGCTCGGACAGGGTATCTCGGCTGGCTAGTTGACGTTCATCGCACAGGCTTGCTAATAGGAATAATCTTTTTTCGACAAACAGTTAATTGTATTTATTTATATGGCGTATTGAAATTGCCAATTTGAGCTTTTGACATGCCACGACCACAATAGGACCGAAATCTGAGCAAGACCCAGGTTTTTCGCTCTCGCGCCGCGTCATGTTTTTGGGCACGGCAACTGAGTCAGCACCATGTTTTCCGGTATGTGACGACTATCTGTGACGACAATCTAGGAGATGTTCATGGCAACCCTCAAAGGCTCCAAAACGGAAGAGAATCTGAAAGCGGCGTTCGCTGGCGAATCGCAAGCCAACCGCCGTTACCTGTATTTCGCAAACAAGGCTGACATCGAAGGCCAGAACGACGTTGCCGCGCTGTTCCGCTCGACGGCAGAAGGCGAAACCGGGCATGCGCACGGCCACCTGGAATACCTCGAAACCGTGGGCGACCCAGCCACCGGCCTGCCGATCGGCAGTTCGCGGCAGAATCTGCAAGCCGCCGTGGCCGGCGAAACGCACGAATACACCGACATGTATCCCGGCATGGCCAAGACCGCACGCGACGAAGGCTTCGACGAAATCGCCGACTGGTTCGAAACCTTGGCCAAGGCCGAACGTTCGCATGCGAATCGCTATCAAAAGGCCTTGGACGCGCTGGTCGACTAAGATCCACGCTTGCAGTTTCTTGCCCGCTCCTCCTGGCGGGCGGGACGGCGGGCCGGATTGCTCCCCCTTTCCGGCCCGGTTGTTCCTCGCATGGAACATTATTTGCTGCGGATGCGTTCCAATCCCAGGCCGTGTCCGCCGACGCATCGATGACAGTCACACATAACAAGACCATAGGGAACCCATGTCCAATCGCGAAGGCAATCTCGAAGCGCCGACCCGGCACCCGCTCGATTGGAAGAGCGAAGCGTTCTATGACGAAGAGTCGCTGAACAAGGAACTGGAGCGCGTCTTCGACATCTGCCACGGTTGCCGCCGCTGCGTCTCGCTATGCGGCACGTTCCCGACCCTGTTCGATCTCGTCGATGCCTCGGAAACCTTGGAAGTCGATGGTGTCGACAAAAAGGATTACTGGAAGGCGATCGACCAATGTTATCTGTGCGACGTGTGTTACATGACTAAGTGTCCATACACACCGCCGCATGCCTGGAACGTCGACTTCCCGCACCTGATGCTGCGCGCCAAGGCGGTCAAATACAAAAAAGGCGACGTTCCGTTTCGCGACAAGTTCCTCTCGAACACCGATGGGCTGGGCAGCTTTGCCGGCATCCCCATCGTCACCCAGACGGTCAACGCGGTCAACAAGACGGCGTTCGCGCGCGGCTTGCTGGAAAAGACGCTCGACGTAGATAAGACGGCCTGGCTACCCGAATTCGCCACCACCAAGTTCCGCTCCGGCGCGGCCAAGTCCAAGCAGCATGAAGTCAAGGACGGCAAGCTCACCCCGGGCAAGGTCGCGATCTATTCAACCTGCTACGTCAACTACAACGAACCCGGCATCGGCCACGATTTGCTGGCAGTCCTGGAGCACAACGAGATTCCCTACGTCCTGGTCGAAAAGGAAGCCTGCTGCGGCATGCCCAAGCTGGAACAAGGCGATCTGGCCGGGGTCGAGGAGAAGAAGAACATCAACATCCCGCATCTGGTCAAGCTTGCCAGGGAAGGTTACGCCATCATGTCGGCGATTCCCTCGTGCACACTCATGTACAAGCAGGAATTGCCGCTGATGTTTCCGGACGATGCCGACACCCAGCTCGTCAAGGAAGCGATGTGGGATCCGTTCGAATACTTCATCTCGCGCAACCGCGACGGCTTGCTCAAGACCGATTTCAAGCAGTCGCTGGGCAACATTTCGTATCACATTCCCTGCCATTCACGCGTGCAGAACGTCGGGCGCAAGACAGCGGAAACCTTACAGCTCGTACCGGACACCAAGCTCAACATCGTCGAGCGCTGCTCCGGTCATGCCGGCACGTACGGCGTGAAGAAGGAATTCCACGGCATGGCGATGAAGATCGGCAAGCCGGTGTTCAAGGCCATGGCGAACAACGAACCCGATTACATTTCCTCGGACTGCCAATTGGCCGGCCACCACATCGAGCAAGGTATGGACGAGGCAGGATTGAAGAAGGCGCAGATGGCGCATCCCTTGTCGCTATTGCGCAAGGCTTATGGAATTTGACGGAGCAAGCAAGATGGTCATTGAACGCGGCAGTTTGTTAACCCTGGAAGCCTACGCGAAGGCGCGTAACGCCATGCGCGCGGAAATCATCCTGCACAAGAAGATTCGCCACGTGAAGCTCGGCAACCATGTGTCGCTCCTGTTCGAAGACGAAAAGACCATCCGTTACCAGGTGCAGGAAATGCTGCGCATCGAGAAAATCTTCGAAGAGGAAGGCATCCAGTCCGAACTCGATGCCTACAATCCGCTCGTGCCCGATGGCAGCAACCTCAAGGCCACGATGCTGATCGAATACGGCAATGAAATCGAGCGTCGTGCGGCGCTGGCCAAGCTGATCGGGGTCGAGGACCGCATGTTCGTCCAGGTCGAAGGCCGGGAGCGCGTGTACGCCATCGCGGACGAAGACCTGGAGCGCGAGAACGAGGAAAAGACTTCGGCCGTGCATTTCGTCCGCTTTGAATTGACGGTGGCAATGAAGGGTGCCTTAAAGAGCGGGGCGCAGATGATGGTAGGCTGCGATCACCCCAATTATCCGGCGCATCTCGAGGAATTGCCGCAGGATACCCTGGCTTCGCTGGTCGGCGATCTCGATTAGGACTGCACGCCAGCTGGAGGCAGCAGAAAAAAAGCCGCCGCATTTTGCATGCAGCGGCTTTTTCACTTTGCGCACGTAATTAGCTACGATTTTTCAGCTACGATTTTTGGCCAGTTGGTCAACCAGGTCGTCCATGACTTTCAGCATCATGGCGTTGGCTACATTTTCCTTGTAATCGTCGCCCATGCGGGCGCCGGCCTGCGTCGGCGACGTCATGTACTTGCCGTCGAGGATGACCGTGGGCCAGGAACTGATCTCGTAGTTCGACGTCATCAGCAAGGCATGCTGCACCTTGGACTGCACCGCGAAGGATTGATAGTAGGACGTGAATTTGGCCCGGTCCAGACCGAGCTTGACTGCCAGATCGATGGCGTCATCGTCGGTATCCACATGCACGTGGTTGAAGTGCATGGCCTGGAATACCTTGGCATGGTATTGCTCCACGTTGCCCATCATTTCCAAGGCATAGTAGAGGCGCTGCTGCGCCATCGGTTGGCCATCGTAGCTGGTGGGAACGCGCTTGAAAACGATCTTGTCGGCGTGTGCGGCTACCCACGCTTCCAACGAAGGCTCAAGCGCGTTGCAGTGCGGGCAGTAATAGGCAAAAAACTCGATGACTTCTACTTTCTTGCCCGGCTCGGTTGGTTGCGGCGAGGCGAGCTGGGTATAGTCCTGGCCCAGAACCGGTGCCGCCTGGACGGCAGCGGCGACGCATAGCACGGTCAAGGCGGCTACGAGGAAGCGAAACATGCGCAATTGATGCTCCTTGTTTGGGTTGGTATTTGAGTTGATATCGCGGCGATTATAAAAAAAGCCGCCGCAGATTGCACGCGGCGGCTTTTCCCGCATCAGGAAAATCAGTGACGGCTCTTGGCCACTTGATCGACCAGCTCGTCAAGCATCTTCAACATGATCCTGCCGGCCTCGACTTCGTCGACAGTCGGCGTACGCGAGGCGGCTTGCGGCGGAGACGTGCTGTATTTGCCGTCGACAATGATGGTTGGCCAGGAGCTGATCTGGTAGTTCGTCATCATCTGGATGGCACGCTGCACCTTGGTCTGCACCGTGAAGGAATTGTAGTACGAGGTGAATTTGGCGCGGTCCAAGCCCAGCTTGACGGCCAGGTTGATGGCATCGTCGTCGGTATTCACGCGCACGTGCTCGACGTGCATCGCATGGAAAATCTTCGCATGGTAATCGTCGATCTTGCCCATCGCGTCAATCGCATAGAACAGGCGCTGCTGGGGCATCGGTTCGCCATTGTTGGAGACATGCACGCGCTTGAAGTTGATCTTGTCGGCATGCGCCTTCACCCATTCCGTCAATGCGGGGTCAAGGGAGTTGCAATGTGGGCAATAGTAAGCAAAAAACTCGATGACTTCGATTTTCTTGCCCGGCTCGGTCGGCTGTGGCGGCGAGAGCAGAGTGTAATCCTGTCCTTGAACCGGTGCCGCCTGGCTGGAGGCGACGAAGCACAGAGCGGCCAAAGCGGCCATCAAGAAACGAAATATGCGCATTGCTGATCCTTCTTGTCTTGTAATGAGTTTAATAAGCCGAGCCATACGAAGCGCTCATTGTAATTCAGATTTTGGGAATCCCCATCTCGACGACAAAGCCGCCGCTGCTGCGGTTGCGCACGCGCATTTTCCCGCCATGGCGGCGTACCACGCGATCGACGATGGCCAAGCCGAGCCCGGCGCCGTTGGCCTGTCCGCGCGCCGTGTCGAGGCGGGTGAACGGGCGCAGCAGACGGTCGATTTCGGCATCGGGCACGCCGGTGCCGTGGTCTGCCATCTTGATGATCGCGTTATCGGCATTGACATGGCACAACACATCTAGTTCCGTGGCGTCGGCGCCGGGGGCCTTGCCGTAGCGTCGCGCGTTCTCCATCAGGTTGTTGAACACGCGCCGCAGATCGGTCTCATGGCCCATGATTTTCACGTCGTCGGCGATGTCGGTCTTGATGTTCAGGTCAGGCATGCGGCCGGCCGCCTGGGCGCATTCGCGCAGAATCGTGCTGACGTCGACCACGGTAAAGCTGCTGCTGTCGGTCGGCTTGGCGTAGTCGAGAAACTGGCCGATGATGGCGTCCATCTGGTTCAGGTCCGATTGCATGCCTTGTCGCGCATCGTCGGACAGGTTCGCCATTTCCAGTTCGAGCTGCATGCGCGCCAGGGGGGTGCGCAGATCGTGCGAGATACCGGCCAGCACCAGCGCGCGGTCCGATTCCACCTGAGCCAGATCGGCCACCATTTGATTGAAGCTGCGGTAGGTGCTGCGGATCTCTTCGGCGCCGGTTTCGGGAAGCGGCTCCGGCGTGCCGCCTTTGGCCAACTTTTGCGTTGCAGCATTCAATCGGCTCAATGGCTGATTGATCAGGCGAGTGATGAAAACGGCGCCCAGCATCGAAATCACCAGCGTCAGGCTGGCCCAGTCCACCCATTGAATGCCGGAAGTGCGTTCAATGCGCTGGCGCTCCAGGCCCAGCCAATACGGATCGCCCTCCATGATGAAACTGATCCAGAAACCTTCCTGTCCGTTGACGTCGCCGGCAAAACGGGTTTGCGGACCCATCTTGACGCGAATTGCTGTTTCGACTTCGGCGATGGTTTCGCCTTCCGGCGGCGGTTGTATGGTGTCGTTGTCTTCGAGCGGCAGAATCTTGACGCCCTCGCTCTCCTTCAGGTCGAGCAGGAGTTCGCGCCGTAACTCCGGGTCGGAATTGGCCAGGGCAGTGCGGGTCAGTGTGATGATGGAGACGATTTGCGCCGCCAGTTGGCGTGCGCGGGGTTCGCGTTCGACTATGCTGATGCTGGAAATCCAGACCGCCATGCTGGCCGTGATGAGAAAGGTCAGCAGAACGAAAGTGCGCCAGAACAGGCCGGAGGTCAGCCATGAAAGTCGCTTTAGCATATGGGCACTTCTAAAAATCTACTACCCAGTCTGGCAAATTCGCCAATCTCGAGCCTGCGATGCTCACCGTAGCGTTGTACGGTTGCGCTTCTCGGCCCGACCCGGGCGGGCCGCGCAGGCCGCTCGCCACGATTTTTAGAGGTGCCCACGTTCGCCCTATCCGGGCCTGTCAGCGCGGCTGGCCTTCAGGGATGAACACGTATCCCAGGCCCCATACGGTCTGGATATACAGCGGGTTCGACGGGTCGGGTTCGATCAGCTTGCGCAGGCGCGAGATTTGTACGTCCAGGCTGCGGTCGAATACTTCATATTCGCGGCCGCGCGCCAGTTCCATCAGTTTTTCGCGCGACAAAGGCTGGCGCGCATGGCGCGCAAACACCTTCAGCACCGAGAATTCGCCCGTGGTCAGAGATACGGTCTGGCCGTCCTTTTTCAGCGTGCGCGTGCCGAGGTCAAGCACGAAATTGCCGAATTCGAAGGTTTGCGGGGTCTCAGACGGTGCGCCGGGAATTTCGTCTGGGCCGACGCGGCGCAGGATGGCACCGATGCGGGCCACCAGTTCGCGCGGATTGAAGGGCTTGGGCAGGTAATCGTCGGCGCCCATTTCCAGGCCGACGATGCGATCGACGTCTTCGCCTTTGGCTGTGAGCATGATGATCGGCGTTTTGTCGCCCGCACCGCGCAGGCGGCGGCAGATCGACAGGCCATCTTCGCCGGGCAGCATCAAATCGAGCACCAGGAGGTCGTAGCGTTCGCGCAGCCAGAGCTTGTTCATGGCTTGGGCATTTTCGGCGGTGACCACGTTGAATCCCTGTTCGGACAGATAGCGTCGCAGCAGGTCGCGCAAGCGCAGATCGTCGTCGACGACCAGAATCTTGGCTTGCGGCGAATTCGCGGCCGTGGTGGAATCGGAACTGGTGTTTGTCATATTCATGGCGCTATGGTAACTTCAGAATGGGCGCGAGAGAAAGTCCGGGTGGAGTGGCATTACAAAGTGTTACAAACTTTACCCAATTCGGATTCTAGCCCTTGTGGAACGCGCATACACTCTAAGTATAGAATTTTGCTTGCTCGCGTGTAACGCTATCGTGGGCGACTTGCTTGCGCAGGCTTTTCGGAGATCGGTTTTGCAATGAAGAAGGGTTTGGTTCTGCTTGCTTTTGCATTGATGTCGTGGTCTACGGCAGGAAGCGCCTTTGCCGGTCCGTTTGGGCGTTTTGCCAGGGGAAACCATCAACAGCAGCAACAGCGCCCTCAGCAGGAAGACGCGCACGAAGGCGAAAAGAACAACCCCAATGTGCCGCAACCGGTGCCCGGCGCACGTGAGGGTGGCGAGGCACGGCAAGGTGGTGGCGCTCCCGGAGCGCAGCCCGGCGCCCATGGCGGCGCACGCATGTCGATCGAAGAGCGCCAGAGACTGCGGCGCCAGATCAACGAAGCGGGGCGCTCGCTCTACAACCCGTCTTCCGGCAACAAGTAAACCGCATCATCGTTTCCCGTTGCCGGCCGCGCTTGGCGCCAACGCATAAGGTGGCTTGGCCTCGCCAGGTTGGGCGACTTGCACGATCACGCGCTCCACGTCGGGCAATGGCTGGATCAAGGCTTCGATTTGACGCGCCTGCTCCGGCCTCGAAATGCATCCCTCCACAGTCACGAAACGGCGCTGCACTGTGAGCCAGAGGCTGGTGTCGCCAAAGTCTGGCGAATCGGCAAACGCCTTTGCCGCTGCTTTGCCGATGCCGGCGTCATACCAGTAGGCATTGGGCTGCGCGCACTCGCCGGCCAGCCAGCAGCTCGTGCCGCGCTCGACGCGGTAGTGGGCTTCGGTATTGCGTTTCGATTGCGGCAACAGCGGGCCGAGCGGGGCAGGGCAATCCGGCACACCGCTGCGCACCTGGAAGAACGGGTCGTCGAACCAATTCCTGAGTTCCTCGGCCGATGCTGCGCCAAATTGACTCAACAACACTGCTGCAACTACCCAGATTCGCATCGTGCCCATCGGAGTCAACGCCTGCGTGCAGCAAGTTCGGCGGTCAGTTGCGCGAAAAGCCGATACAGACTTCCAAGCTCGGGGCGCAAGGCGTCCAGTGCAGCCTGCTGCCGTGCCACGGTTTCCACATCGCCGCGCGCGATCGGGCCAGTCAATGCCGCTTCCGGGCCGGCCTGCAATACGTTCTCCAGCGCGCCTCGCGTCAGCGGGCCCAACATGGACAATGCCGTATCCTGGTCGACACCGGCTTCCACGTAAAGCTGGCGCGCCGTGTCGAGCAAGGTGACGAGATAGTTCGACGCCACGACGGCGGCACTGTGATAGAGCACCTTGCGCTCGCCGTCGATGGCTACGGTCTCGGCGCCGATGGCGGCGAACAAGGGCAGCAAAACCTCGAGCGCGCGAGCATCGCCTTCCACGCCGCAGAATGTGCCTGTGAATTGTTGTGCAGCGACCTCGGGCCGGGCGAAGCTTCTAATCGGATGGATGCTGGCCACCGCCGCGCCGCATTCGCGTGCCGCCTGTAAGTAACCGGAATTCAACGCGCCGCTGCAATGGAATACGATAGTGGTCTCATCGACCTGACCGCTTGCGGCTAAATGTTCGCAAGCTTGCGCAATGCTCCCGTCGGGCGTTGCGATGAGATAGATATCGCTCTTCGGCAGCGCCAGATACGATGAAATCGCGTGTCCGGCATCGATGAAGGCCACTGCCTGTTCTGCGCTGGCCTGCGTGCGGTTCAAGACGGCTGTAATCCGCACGGCCGTATGTTGCGTCCACAGACGGCCCAGGCTTCGGCCGAGCTTGCCGCAACCGATAATGCCAAGTGAAAGAGACAAGGAGATCAGGCGCTGTAATGCATCATGCTCGAATTGGCGCCCAGGGGCGGCAAGTGAGCATGCAGTGGCGCCGCCTGGAATTCGCCGATCTTGCGCAAAACGAAGTCGATGATATCAGTCGGCAGATTGATGCTGTGATCGCGGAACAGCTTGCCGACGCGCTCGTTGTTGAAGCCGCCTTCGCTCACCATCAGGGGCGTGGCCTTATAGCGGCCGTTGCCGTAATCGCCATCGTCGACCGCAGTGTGGCTAAAACCCGTTGCCGGCTTCCAGGTGAACGCCCGTTCAGCACGCCGGCGGCCCTTGTCGTAACAGAGCTGAAGCTGTTTGGGTGCTTCCGCTTCGTCAATCCAGACGATCAAATCCATGGTCTCCGACGTGAACCATCTGCGACGCAGTTCACCGGCGACTTGCCTTACATCACGGATTTCTCGGAGCGCGTTTGTCATTTGACTTAAGTGTAACGACAGCTTTCACTTCACACAACTGAAATGGTATTGTTGTTACAAATGTATTGTTGCTTGCTCGCTAGCTACTGCATCGGTGACTTATGGTAGGTGCAGGGGCTTGATAGCGGGCAAGATAACCTACAGCAAGTTTATGACGAATTGTGACGCGACGTCAATCGTCAAGCACAAAATAATGGTTTTTGGCAAGTATTTTCTTGCTGATCAGCCAAGAAATTTGATCGATGGGGCGAATTGCCACATTGCACCTTCGGTCGGATGCTCGGTTTTTGCCGCCGTCTGGCGGGCAAGGAAGTGCGGATGGCTCAATGCCTCGTCGAGGCGCAGCACGGGCGTCACGCAACAGTCGGCGGCGGCAAACTTGTTGGTCCACCATGCCAGGTCGTGCGCGGCAAACAGTTGGTCGAGTTCCGCCTTGATTGCCAGCGCCTCGGTGCCGCCGATTTCCTGCCCTCGGGACCAGTGCCGCTCGATCAGATCGGGGCGCTCAAGGACAGTGCAGCAGATTTCCCAGAATTTGTATTCCAGCGCGCCGACGGCCATGTGGCGGTCGTCGCTGGTGCGGTAGAGGTTGTAGCACGGCACGCCGCCCGTCAGCAGATCCAGCCCCGGCGCGGCAGGGCGGCCCGACTGGTTGACGGCCACCAGCGGCATGATGTTGTGCGCGAACACGCAATCGGTCATCGCCACGTCGACATAACGGCCCTGGCCATGCATCTTGGCGCCGACCAAGGCCGCCAGGATGCCTTGCAGTGCGCTTTGCGTGCCGCCCAGCAAATCGCCGATCTGGAGGTTGGGCAGGGCAGGCATGCCGCCTGCCACGGCATTTTGCTCCAGCATGCCCGCATAGCCCACATAATTGATGTCGTGCCCCGCCATGTGGGCCAGCGGTCCATCCTGGCCGTAGCCCGAGATCGAGCACATCACCAGCGCCGGGTTGCGTGCCTTGAGCACCGCCCAGCCCAGGCCGAGCTTGTCCATCACGCCGGGGCGGAAGCTTTCCATGACCACGTCCGCCTCCTCGACCATGGTCAGGAAGCGTTCACGCTCTTCCGCATTCTTCAGATCGAGCCGCAGGAATTGCTTGCCGCGGTTGACGGCGGCGAAAAACAGCGAGACTTCATTTCTGACCGGGCCGATGCCGCGCGCATAGTCGCCAACGCCGGGGTCTTCGATCTTGATGATATCGGCACCCATGTCGGCCAGGTGCATGGAAGCCGCCGGCCCCGGCAAGAGGCGTGTCAGGTCGAGGACGCGGATACCCTTGAGCGGCAGATCGGGTGCGACTGGGGTGGCTGGTTCCATCGGCATTCAGTGTTTGATGTCACATGGATGATAGCAAATCAAACCACCTGCTCCAGTGCTTCCTGCTGTTCCAGCCATTCCGCTTCGAGCTGTTCCAATTCTTTGGCATAAAAGGCCTGGTCGGTCAGCAGCGTCTTCAATTCCTTCTTCCTGGCTTGATCGTAGATTTCGGGATCGGCCAGCTGCGCATCCACGGCAGCCTTTTGTGCATTGCGCTTGGCGATCTGTTCTTCGAGTTTTTTGATTTTGGCTTCGATCGGTTTCTTGCGCGCCGCCAGCTTCTGGCGTTCTTCGGCATCCGCGCGCTTTTGGTCGCGCTTGTCGCCGGCTGAAGCACTCGGTGGCGCGACGCTGCCGTTGGCCGCTTTGGCGCTGACCGGCGGCAAGGCCGCAGTCCCGCCTGCGCCTGTCGCACTATTCTTGGCGTCGAGCTTGGTCTTGAACAGCCAGTCGCGGTAGTCGTCGAGATCGCCGTCGAACGGCTGCAATTTGCCGTCGGCGACGATGATGAAGTTGTCTGTGGTGGCGCGCAGCAAATGGCGATCATGCGATACCACCACCAGCGTGCCTTCGAACTGCGCCAGCGCATCGGTCAGCGCTTCGCGCGTTTCGAGGTCCAGGTGGTTGGTCGGCTCATCCAACAGCAGCAGGTTGGGGCGCTGCCACACGATCAAAGCCAGCGCCAGGCGCGCTTTTTCGCCGCCCGAGAACGGCGCGATCTTGCTGGTGACCATGGTGCCGTTGAAGTTGAAGCTGCCGAGGAAGTTGCGCAATTCCTGCTCGCGCACGGTCGGCGCGATGTGCGCCAGGTGCCACAGCGGCGATTCTTCGTGGCGCAGCATCTCGACCTGGTGCTGGGCGAAATAGCCGATCGCCAGGCCCTTGCCGTAGCGCGAGTCGCCTGCGAGCGGCGCGAGTTCGCCGGCAATGGTCTTGATCAGCGTCGATTTACCGGCGCCATTCACGCCCAAGAGGCCGATGCGCTGGCCGATCTGCAGCGAAAAGTTGATGCCCGATACGATGGTTTTCTCTACCACCGGTTCGCCATGGACGTCGCTGCTGCGATAACCGGCGTTGACGTCTTCCATCACCAATAGCGGATTGGGCGCGCTGGCCGGTTCGCGGAATTCAAACGAGAACTCGGCAGCGGCGCGCAGCGGCGCCAGTTCCTCCATCTTGGCCAGCGCCTTCATGCGGCTTTGCGCCTGGCGCGCCTTGCTGGCCTGGGCCTTGAAGCGGTTGATGAAGGATTCCAGGTGGGCACGCTGGCGCGCCTGCTTTTCCATTGCGCCCTGCGCCAGAATCATTGCTGCGGCGCGCTGACGTTCGAAGGCCGAGTAATTGCCGGCATAGCGCTTGAGCTTGCGTTCGTCGATGTGCACGATGACGTTGACCACGCCATCGAGGAAGTCGCGGTCATGCGAGATCACGATCAGCGTGCCGGCATAGCGTTTCAGCCAGTCTTCCAGCCAGATGATGGCGTCGAGATCCAGATGGTTGGTCGGCTCATCGAGCAGCAGCAGGTCGGACGGGCACATCAGTGCTTGCGCCAAGTTCAACCGCATGCGCCAGCCGCCGGAAAAACTCGCCACCGGCTGCTGCATCTGATCCATGGTGAAGCCCAAACCTGTCAGCAACTGTTCGCCGCGCGAACGCACGGTATAGGCGTCCGCGTCGGCCAGGGCGCTATAGAGTTCGCCGATCAGGATGCCGTTGGCGCTGCTCTCGGGTTCGCTTTCTAGGAAGGCCAGTTCATCTTCCAGGCGGCGTAGCGTGACGTCGCCGTCGATGGCGTATTCCAGTGCCGGGCGGTCGAGCGCCGGGGTTTCCTGGGCCACGTAGGCCATGCGCCACTTGGCCGGGAAATCGATACTGCCGAGGTCGGCATGCAGTTCGCCGCGCAAGAGACCGAACAGGCTGGATTTGCCCGCGCCGTTGGCGCCGATCAGGCCGATCTTGTCGCCCGGGTTGAGCGTTACGTCGACGTTGTCTAACAGCGGCTTGATGCCGCGCATGAGGCTGACTTGCTGGAAACGGATCATGGTGTTCTGGTATGCGATGCTGCGTAAATGTTCAAATCAATAGACCGCCGCCCTGGCATTCGTTGCCAGGGCGGCTTGGTTCAAGCGGTGGCCGCTACGTGTTTTATGCGGCGTCGTATGTGGCGTTTTAGGTGGCTTTCATGCGGCGGCACGAGCCAACTGCTCGGCAGTGACCACGAACACCATGTCGTCGCCGGCGGAAGTCGACACCCAGGTCATTTCCAGTTCGGGGAACGCCGCTTCGGCATAGGCGCGCTCATTGCCCACTTCGACCATCAGCACGCCATTGGGTGTCAGGCGATCCGCCGCGCCGGCCACGATTCGGCGCACCAGGCCCATGCCGTCGGCGCCGCCGGCCAGCGCGATTTGCGGCTCGCGGCGGTACTCCTCGGGCAGGCGGCTCATCGAGTCGCTGTTCACGTAGGGCGGATTGCTGATGATGAGATCGTATTGCTTGGCCGGCAGCGCATCGTACAGGTCAGACTGATACAGCGCGATGCGCTCGCCCATCTGGTAGTCCGACACGTTGCGTTCGGCCACGGCCAGCGCGTCGGGCGAGATATCGACCGCATCGACATGCGCATCGGGGAACGTGTCAGCCAGCAAAATCGGCAGGCAGCCCGAACCGGTACAGAGATCGAGGATTTCAGTAACAGACGATGGATCGGCGACCCAGGGCGCCAACTGTTCGGGAATCAGCTCCGCGATAAAGGAACGCGGCACAATCACGCGTTCGTCGACATAGAAGCGGTAGCTGCCGAGCCAGGCTTCGTGGGTGATATAAGCCGCCGGCACACGCTCGTTGGCGCGGCGGCTGATTACGTCGAGCACGGCGCCGATTTCGTTCTTCAACAAACGTGCGTCGAGGAAAGGTTCGAGCTGATCGAGCGGCAGGTGCAACGTATGCAAAACCAGATAGGCCGCCTCGTCCATGGCATTGCTGCTGCCGTGGCCGAAGAACAGCTTGGCTGAGTTGAAATGACTCACGGCGTACCGCAACAGATCGCGGACGGTGATGAAAGTATCTTGCGGCACAAATGTGTCTTTGGGCATATCAGGCTAAGAGGTTTTCCAATGTCCTGCGGTAGATGTTTTTCAAGGGATCGACATGGCGCAATTCAATGTGCTCGTCGATCTTGTGGATGCTGCCGTTGGGCGGGCCGAATTCGATGACTTGCGGGCAGATTTGTGCGATGAAGCGGCCATCTGACGTGCCGCCCGTGGTCGACAGTTCGGCCGTCAAGCCGGTCTCGGCCTTGATCGCGTCCGACAGCGCGTCGCTCAATTCGCCGCGCGGCGTGAGGAAGGGCTGTCCGCCGACGGTCCAGTGCAGATGGTAATCCAGCCCGTGCCGGTTCAGGATGGCATGCACCCGTTGTTGCAAGCCTTCCGCCGTGCTGGCGGTGGAAAAACGGAAATTGAACAGCACCGTCAATTCGCCGGGAATGACGTTGGTGGCGCCCGTACCGGCGCTGATGTTTGAGATCTGCCACGACGTCGGCAAATAGTATTCGTTGCCTTCGTCCCAGACTTCGGCGGTCAGTTCGGCCAAGGCCGGTGCGAAGGCGTGGATCGGGTTCAAGGCAAGTTGCGGATAGGCGATGTGGCCCTGTATGCCTTTCACAATAAGCTTGCCCGACATGCTGCCGCGCCGGCCGTTTTTCATCATGTCGCCCAATTCCTGTGCCGAGGTCGGCTCGCCCACGATGCAATAATCGAGCTGTTCGCCGCGCTCCTGCAAATGGCGGCATACCACGACCGTGCCGTCGGTGGCCGGACCTTCTTCGTCGCTCGTGATCAGGAAACCGATCGACCCCTGATGCTGCGGATGCGCGACGACGAATTCTTCTACGGCCACCACCATCGCGGCAATCGAGGTCTTCATATCGGCTGCGCCTCGACCATAAAGCTTGCCGTCGCGTCGCGTGGGCTGAAACGGATGCGATAGCCATTGGTCGAGCGGCCCGGTCGGCACCACGTCGGTATGGCCGGCGAACACCACCAGCGGGGCGCCCGTACCCTTCTTCGCCCAGAGATTGGTCACGTCGCCCGAGGCGATGGTTTCGCAATGGAAGCCGAGCGGGGCGAGCAGATCGATCAAGTGTTGCTGGCAACCGTTGTCGGCCGGCGTGACGGAAGACAAGGCAATCAGTTTTTCCGACAATTCCAGGGTTTTGCTCATGCGAGGTTCAACTCCTCATAAGCAGCATCGGAAAAACCGACATGTACGGTCTTGCCCGACACCAGCACCGGGCGTTTGATCACCGAAGGTGATTCCATCATCAAGGCAATGGCCGAGGCGGCATCGACCACCGCAGCCTTGCGGTCATCGGACAGGCCGCGCCACGTCGTACCCTTGCGGTTGACCAGGGTTTCCCAGTCAACCTGCTTCAGCCAGCCCTTGATCAGGGCTTCGCTGACGCCGGCTTTCTTGAAGTCGTGAAATTCGTAGGGGCGCTCATGCTGGTCCAGCCAGGTGCGGGCTTTCTTGACCGTATCGCAATTCGGTATGCCGTACAGGGTAATGCTCATCAAGTTCGAATCAAGCTTAAATATTGAGGGTGAATTCGGTGAAGGTGGCGACTTCTTCCTTCGGCGGTTCGGGTTCCGGTTCGGGCGCCTTGCCGTCCTTGGAGTTGTTGATCAGCCAGTAGAGGTTGGACGCCGAATCGGCATTGGCCATGGCATCTTCCTGCGTCACAACGCCGTCGCGGATCAATTGCAGCAAGGCTTGCTCAAAGGTTTGCGAACCGGGCGAAAGGGATTTTTCGATGGCTTCCTTGATCTGGCCCACTTCGCCTTGTTCGATCAATTCGGACACGTGGCGCGTGTTGAGCATCACCTCGACCGCCGCGCGGCGTCCACCGTCGATGGATGGAACCAGGCGTTGCGAGACGATAGCCTTGAGCGAACCGGCCAGGTCGGGTAACAGCGACTGGCGCGTTTCGATCGGGAAGAAGTTGATGATACGGGTCAGCGCCTGGTAGCTGTTGTTGGCGTGCAGCGTCGCCAGAACCAGATGGCCCGATTGCGCATAGGCCAGCGCTGCCGACATCGTGTCCTTGTCGCGGATTTCGCCGATCAGGATGCAGTCGGGCGCCTGGCGCAGGGCGTTCTTCAGCGCGACTTCGAGCGTGCGCGCATCGGTGCCCACTTCGCGCTGGTTGACGATCGATTTCTTGTTGCGGAACAGGAATTCAATCGGGTCTTCGATCGTCAGGATGTGGCCGGCCTTGGTCTCGTTGCGACGGTCCAGCATCGCCGCAATGGTGGTCGACTTGCCCGAGCCGGTCGCGCCGACGATCAACAACAGGCCGCGCTTTTCCATGATCAGGTCGCCCAGAATCAGCGGCACATTCAGCGATTCCAGAGGCGGAATCTGGTACGGAATGTAACGCAACACCGCCGAGATGCTGCCGCGCTGTCGGAACGCCGAAAGACGGAAGCTGCCGATGCCGGCCACGGGGATACCCATGTTCAGCTCATTGTCGCGGTCGAGATCGGTCAGCTTGTCCGATGGCACCACTTCGGCCAGCAAGCCCAGGATGGAAGTGTTGTCCATCTTTTGCTGGTTGATCGGCATCATCTGACCCGCGACCTTGATCTGGATGGGAGCATTGACCGCCAGGAACAAGTCGGATGCTTCCTTTTCCTTCATCAAATTGAACAAACGATCCATTACCATGGCTATCCCCTTTGGGTTAATCCCGCTATCGATCTTGCTTCAGTCCAGATTCAGTCGCGCAATAATTCATTGATTCCCGTCTTGGCGCGGGTCTTGGCATCCACTTTCTTGACGATGACGGCGCAGTAGAGGCTATATTTGCCGTCGGCGGAAGGCAGGTTGCCCGACACCACCACCGAACCGGCCGGAATGCGCCCATAACTGACTTCGCCGGTGGCGCGGTCATAGATCTTGGTCGATTGGCCGATATACACGCCCATCGAGATCACCGAATTTTCTTCCACCACCACGCCTTCGACGATTTCCGAGCGTGCGCCGATGAAGCAATTGTCTTCGATGATGGTCGGATTGGCTTGCATCGGTTCGAGCACGCCGCCGATGCCGACGCCGCCTGAGAGATGGACGTTCTTGCCGATCTGGGCGCAGGAGCCGACCGTGGCCCAGGCATCGACCATGGTGCCTTCATCGACGTAGGCGCCAATGTTGACGAAGGAGGGCATCATCACCACGTTCTTGCCGATGAAGCTGCCGCGCCGGGCCACTGCCGGCGGCACCACGCGGAAACCGCCCTGGGCGAAATCGGCCGCCGTGTAGTTGGCGAACTTGGTTGGCACTTTGTCGTAGAACTGCATCGCATTGCCCGAAGGCATGACGACATTGTCTTCCAAGCGGAACGACAGCAGCACTGCCTTCTTGACCCATTGATTGACTATCCATTCGCCGCTATCTTTCTGCGCCACGCGGAGCGTGCCTTTATCGAGTTCGGCCAGCACGTGGGCGACAGCCTCGCGCACCTCTATAGGCGCGGACTTGGGCGAAAATTCGGCACGGTTTTCCCATGCCTGATCAATGGTTTGCTGCAATGCTTGGGTCATCTTGGC
>FTAT01000054.1_pt1 | contig 20696 bp, 13 predicted proteins | sample 1639161 | NCBI WGS metagenome assembly FTAT01 (sample SAMEA3914812, study PRJEB12502) | metagenome | biome: forest; material: soil | place: Canada | collected 2011-07-07 | depth 0.1 m
ACGTCGATACCGTTGTCGGAGAGCTTGCCGCGCACGCGATTCATCGCTTCAAGCTGGTTGAACGGGCCGATGCGCACGCGGTACAAGCCGTTGGCGTCGCTGCCCTTGTCCGAGATGCTGGCCTCGAAGCCGGCCAGGGCCAGCTTGGCCTTGCTGTTTTCGGCATCGGCCTGGTCGCGGAAAGCGCCGGCCTGCAGGAAGTAGGTCCATTTGTCGTCGGCGTTGTCGGGCTTGGCCGCCGCCGTGGCTGCAACTGCCGCCGCAGGCATGGCTGCCGCAGCCGCTGCCGGTTTGGCCGCAGCGGCAGGCGCGGCGGCCGGTGTGGCGCTGGTCGGACCGGCCGGCACGTTCGGCGTCGCCGCCACGGCGTTCGGCGGCACCGGCGCGGGAGCGCCGCCCGGCGCCGGCGTGCCGTTGAAGTCCTTCTCGGCTTCCTTGGCGGCATTATTGTTACCGTATAAGGTTTTGTTCGGATCGGCCGCCTGCCCGGCAGTCAATTCGGGGGCCTTGTCTTGCTTGGCCACCTTGTTCATGAAGGGCAGGCTGCTCTTGGTGATCACCATGGCCACCACCACGGCAATCGCCAGACCGATGATCAGGCCAATGATGATGCCGACGACCGTGCCGCCGCGCTGTTGCTGTGTTTTGCCGAATTCAGTCATCCTAAAAACCTCAGTTGGACAGGCGCGAGTGTGCGCCTGTGCGGTTCTCTGGGTAGGCGCGACGACGACGCGGACTCGTGTCCGCTAGGAGGAGCAACACCCCCATAGGACCGCAGAGGTGCGCAATCGTGCCTGTAGCGCTCTTACCCAATCGGTAAATATCCATATATACGAGAAAGCTAAAGTTCATGTGGCGCCCCCGGTATCAGCAAGCGGTCAACTGAGGTTTTTAGGATCATTTCTCGCTTCCATACGCTCCGGCGCGGATACGCCGATCAGGCCCAGTCCATTGCGCAATACCTGGCGCGTCGCCTTGTACAGAGCCAGACGCGCCAGTTTGGTCGCCTCATTCTCGACCAGAACCAGCTCGGCATTGTAATAGCTATGCAACTCGCCCGCCAAATCGCGCAGGTAGAACGCCACCTGGTGCGGTCCGAGTTCTTCCAGGGCGTACTGCAGCATCTCGGGGTATTCCGCCAGCTTGGCTATCAGGGTCGCCTCGCGCGGCGCAGTCAACGGCGACAGATCGACGCCGTCGAGTATTGCCTCGTCGCCGCCCCAGCGCGCCATCACGGAACAGATACGCGCATGCGCCATCTGCACATAATAGACCGGGTTTTCGTCGCCCTGCGTCAAGGCCACGTCGATGTCGAACACGAATTCGGTATCGGCCTTGCGCGAGATCAGGAAGAAGCGCACCGCGTCGCGCCCGCGCGTCAGGTCACGCGCAGTGTCGTCACCCTTGCCTTCGGGCGTGTCGCCGTTGGACCATTCGATCAAGTCGCGCACCGTGACGTAGGAACCGGCGCGCTTGGAAATCTTCACTTCCTCGCCACCCTTCATCACCGTCACCATCTTGTGCAGGATGTAGTCGGGATAGCCTTGCGGAATGCCCATTTCGACCGCCTGCAAGCCGGCGCGCACGCGCGCGATGGTGCCGTGGTGGTCGCTGCCCTGGATGTTGATCGCCTTGGGAAAGCCGCGCTGGAATTTGACGATGTGGTAAGCCACGTCGGGCACGAAATACGTATACGTGCCGTCGGACTTGCGCATCACGCGGTCCTTGTCGTCACCGAAATCGGTGGTGTGCAGCCACAGCGCGCCATCCTGCTCGTAGGTATGGCCGCCCTTGATCAAGGCAGCCACGGCGGCTTCGACGCGGCCATCCTTGTAGAGCGAAGTTTCGAGATAATAATTGTCGAACTTGACGCCGAAGGCTTGCAGGTCGAGATCCTGCTCGTGACGCAGGTAAGTCACGGCGAAACGGCGGATCGATTCGACGTCTTCCACGTCGCCGCTGGCCTGGGCCGGCTCGCCGTCGGATGCCGACGTGGTCTTTTTCGCCAGGAAATCCTGCGCGATTTCGGTGATGTAGTCGCCGTTGTAGGCCGCTTCGGGCCAATTGGCGTCGCCGGGCTTGAAGCCGCGTGCGCGCGCCTGCACCGACGTTGTCAGGTTGCCGATCTGTACGCCGGCGTCGTTGTAGTAAAACTCGCGCGTGACAGCATAGCCTTGCGAGCCGAACAGCGACGCCAAGGCGTCGCCCAGCGCGGCTTGCCGGCCATGGCCGACGTGCAAGGGGCCGGTGGGATTGGCCGACACGAATTCGATCAACACTTTCTTGCCGGCGCCGGAGTCGCTCCGGCCGAACGCTTCCTGCTCGGCGAGCACGGTCTTGACCACGGCTTGCTTGGCCGCAGCGGTCAAGCGCAGGTTGATGAAGCCGGGGCCAGCGATGTCCACTGACTCGATCAAGCCATCACGCGCCGGATCGGCCAGGACAGCCGCGACCAGCGCTTGCGCCAGTTCGCGCGGATTTTTTTTCAGCGCCTTGGCCAGCTGCATGGCGATATTGCATGCCACGTCGCCATGAGAAGGATCGCGCGGGCGTTCCAGCACGATAGTGGGTTGCAATGCGCTGCCGGCCACGCTGCTGGCCAAAACGGGCTTCAAGGCAGCGTCGAACAAGGCAATGATCTGCTGTTTTTGTGAAGTTAACATAGGGAATGCTCGTAAAAGTCACGCCCGGCAAGCGCTAAACGCCGCCTTGGCGCGATGTAAACAGTGATTATACCGGTCGAACGCGACGCGGCATGCTGGAATCGGGTCGCCGCCTGATGGCGGCCTCATCGTCCGCGAACGTAGGACTCCATCAAGGCCTGGTACAGCGACATGCCGCTACGGGCATAGCCTTCCTCGGTGAAATGGATCAGGTCGGGCCGGCCCAGTGCCGGATTGGCGCTGGCGTATTGCTGCATGGCACAGCGCCCGCCCATGGCGGCGGACCAGTCCCAATATAACAAGCGCTCTTCGCGCGCCACGTTGCGTTGCACATCCTGCACCGCGCGCAGGGCCGGCGGCAAGGGATAACGGCAGCCGACGCGGTCGCCCGCGCCGGTTTGCTTGCCGGCGTCGGGCGCGCCGATCAACAGCAGCGCGGCTTCCGGCGCCGCATCGCGCAGTTCGCGGATGGTGCGGCGCAGGTCGGCGCGATACACCTCGGGATCGAACCTGGGGTCGAACGCTTCGTTGGTGCCATAGGACAGGATGATCAGATCGGGCCGGCGCCAGGCCAGTTGCTCGCGCACCGCTTCGGGCTGCCAGCTTTCGATCACTTTTTGCACCGCACCGACGATGCCCAGGGTATCGACCGTCACGCCATGCGCCAGGGTATCGACCGCGATGCCGCCCAATTCCGGCGGATTGTTGCCCGCACGCAAGAACAAGCTGTTGACGTCGCTGGCATTGCCGATCACGTAGCTGACGTGCCAATCGCTGTCGTAAGCCGGGGGCAGTTCGCGCACTTCACCGTCGGGAAAGGTCAGGGTCCAGCCGCCCGAAGGCGCATCGTTGGGGCGCCGGGTCCAGATCGAGACGCGCAATAGGCCGGACAAGGGCATCTTGGGCGCGATTTCAATCGCCGCGCCGGCGGAGGCCTGGCTGACCAGGCCCCCCAAGGGGAAGTTATCGGGGTCGTTGTGGCTGATGCGCGTCTTCCATTGCCCGCTCATATGCATCAATACCTGGGCCGAGCGCTGGTTCTTGACGTAGCCGGGCGTGAGCCAGCCGATGCCGCCCGAGCCGAAGCGCTGTTGCATCTGCTCGCGCAGCGTCTGCGTGAAATAATCGCCGCCGGTATGCGAATCGCCCAGTTGCACCACGCGCACGTCTTCGCCATAGCCGTGTTCTAGCGCCGAGAGCTGGCCCCACAGGTGCGGCGCGTTCAAGTCGCCATAGTTGACCAGGTTCGAGGCTTGCGCCCGGGACAGCAGCACCATCGTTGCGGCCAATGCCGCAAGACGCAGCAAGCCCGCCTTCATCAGGAGGGTTGCTTTCCGACTGCCGTTGCGGTGGCGGGAGGAGCGCTCTGCGGCGGTACGGCCGATGCCGCCGGCACGTTGGAAGGTATGGCGAATTGGCGCAGGATCAGGTTGGACAGCATTTCCTGCCCGACGCGCGTGAAGTGGATGCCGTCGTCGGTGCGCACGGTGACGGTCTTGCCGCCGTCCATCGTGATGTGCTTCTGGTAGACGTCGGTATCGTCGCCGCCGGAGAGCAGTTCGCGCGTCGAGACGTAGCGCGCGAGGCCGTCGCTGGCCTCGCTCTGATACAGATGATTGAGGATCTTGACGCCGCTATTGATCTTTTCCCGGCCCATGTTGGGCGCGCCGAGCCAAATCACACGCACGTTCTGCGATTCGGCGAACTTGACCATGCTGTCGATGCGCTGGGCATAGACCGATTGCCATTTCTCGCTGCCGAAGCGTTCGGCCCGGCCGCCGATGAAGATGTCCCAGGTGTCATTCGCCCCCAGAAACACCACCATGACGGTGATGCCGGCATCGGGAATCGCTTTTTGCACCGTGGCCGGCCAGTCGAAATAGCTCGGATAGGCTAGGCCGGTGCTTTGCTTGCTCAAGTCCACGCTGGGGATGTTAGCCTTTTGCAAGGCGCGCGCCACGTGCGGCGCCACGCCTTGCATCATCGAGTCGCCCACCAGCAAGACCTTGTCCTGCGGGGTCAGCACGATGCGGCCATCGTCGGAGAGGGGCGGCAAGGAGCGCGCGTCAGTCGCTGCGGCGGATACGTCGGGCTTTTCGGCCTGGGCCGGCCCCATGGTTTTGGCTGTGGCTGCGCCATGTTCTGCGGGCACCGTCGCCAAGGCAGTCGACGGCACCAGGCTGGAGTGCGCCGGCAGCGCGGCGATTGCCGGAATCTGAGCCGGGGCTGGCTGCGCCACGGGTTCCGGGCCGGTCAAGACGATATTGGTGGCCAGCGTCACGCGGCCGCCGACCATGTCGAGCCATTGCGTTCCCGCGTCGATGTTGCCGGCGAGCAGATTGCTCATTTCCACGCCCTCGACCCAGAGCGGATCTTTCGACGCGGCAACCAGGCCCAGTTCGCCGTGGCGCGTCTGCTGCCAATAGGTGTCGAGCGCGTCGTGGCGCAGCCAGCACACCAGCACCAGCGTGGCGCCCAGCACGAACAGCGTGGCGGCTGGGGAAGATGGCTTGACGGTTTCCTTGTCCATCGGCGCTCAATACGAATAATAGAGGAAGGCCGGCACGCCCGACGGCCCGAGCAGGGTCACGACCAGCACCACGGCGGCCAGCAGAAACGGCTTGACCAGCAAGGGCGTGCGTTCGAGCAAGGCCACCGATTTGCGCGAGAAGCGCTCGCTGGACGCGGTAAACACGAAAAACAGCGCCAGCAATACCAGGGCCGCCAGCACGTTCATGTGCAGCGGCGCAGTGAAGCGGCCGAAGCCGGCAATGTAATTGACTGCCTCCTGCCAACCGTCGGCGCGGAAAAACACCCAGGCCAGGCACACCAGGTTGAAGGTGATGAAGCCCGAGATAAAACCGGGCAAGGGCTTGCCGCCGGCCTTCTGGTAGCTGTTCAAGGCGATCACGCCGAAGCCGTGCAGCGCGCCCCAGATCAGGTATTTCCAGCTCGCGCCATGCCACAAGCCGCTGATCAGCATGGCCGCCAGGAGCGTGATTTGCGTGATCACCCAGCCGTGGCGGTTGCCGCCCAGCGGGATATAGACGTAGTCGCGGATCCAGGTCGAGAGCGAGATGTGCCAGCGGCGCCAGAATTCGCGCAGGTTGCGCGCGAGATACGGATAATTGAAATTGTCCGGCAGCTCGTAACCGAGCAGCATGGCCAGTGCGATCACCAGGTCGGAATAGCCCGAGAAATCGAGATAAATCTGTACCGCGAAGGCATACATGCCCATCACCAGTTCCGGCCCCTGGTAAGCATCGGGATTGGCGAACAGCGGCTTGACCCAGGCTTCGGCCACCCAGCTGGCGAGCCAGACCTTTTTCACCAGGGCCGAGAGCAGCAGCCAGATGGCGAGGTTGGGATTGGCGATGCGGCGCGGGCCGCCTTCCTCGATCTGGGTCAACAGCACAGCCGGGCGGCAGATCGGGCCGGCCAGGAGCGTCGGGAAAAACGCGAGATATAGCAGGCTGTCGAGCCAATTGGCCGGTTCGCGCTCTGCGCTGCCGACGGCGACGAGGTAAGCAATGGCCTGGAAGGTATAGAAGGAAATACCGATCGGCATCAGGATATCGAGTGCCGGCAAGGCCCAGCCCAGGCCCATGGCGTCGGCCCCCGACTGGATCGCTTCACGGAAAAAGTCGAAATACTTGAAGATGGCCAGGTTGATGACCGAGGCAATGACGCCGAAGCCGACGAACCAGCGCCGCGCCTCGGGCCACAGCCGAACCGCCTCGAACAGCACCAGGATGCACAGCGAATAGATCAAGAGCGTCGCGGCAAAATTCACATCCAGGCTGCCGTAGACGCCATAGCTGGCCGCCAGCAGCAGAACCTTCTGTGCCCGGTTCCATTTCACCAGCGACCAATATAAAACCAGGAATGCGAAAAAGCAGACCGCAAACTCAGGTGACAAATAACTCATACATCCATACCGCAGCAAAAGCGCAAGCAAAATCGGACACGTCGGCGGGCTGAAAAAACAAGCGCTCCCATCCGACAAGGGAAAACCGGGGAATGAGAAACATTTTACAACACGGGTACCCGTTGGTATGCCTGAAACGGCTTGAAGTGTTGCAGTTTGTTGCCGGTTTGCGCGGTATTTTTCACAAAATGTGCGGCAAAGGCCGGCAAACCACATGACAGCGGCAAATTCGGCATAATTCGGCATAATCGCGCGTTTCCACTTTCACCACGACTATCCACCATGCCTACCCCACGCCTCAACATCGCTCCCGACGGCCCCGAATTTTCCCGTATCTCCCTGGGGATGTGGCGCCTGGCCGGCTGGAACATGACGCCGCAAGAGCGGCTGGCCTTCATCGAACAGGCGCTGGAATTGGGCATCACCACCATCGACCACGCCGACATCTACGGCAGCGAAGCCCCGTTCGGCGAAGCGCTGGCTTTATCGCCCGGCCTGCGCGACAAGCTCGAAATCGTCACCAAATGCGCCATCGTCCCCTTGCGCCAGCCGCAAACCGTCACGCGCGCCCCGCACTACGACACCGGCCGCAAGCACATCGTCGCCCAGGCCGAAGCTTCGCTGCGGCTCCTGGGCATAGCCACCATCGACGTGCTGTTGCTCCACCGGCCCGATCCCTTGATGGACGCCGACGAGGTCGCCGAAGCCTTCGCGCAATTGAAGAAGGACGGCAAGGTCAAGCACTTCGGCGTATCGAACTTCACGCCCAGCCAGTTCGAACTGCTCGCGTCGCGCACGCCGTTGGTGACCAACCAGGTGGAACTCTCGCCGATGTTCCTCGATCCCCTGCACGACGGCACGCTGGACCAGTGCCAGCGCTTGCGCATCGCGCCCATGATCTGGTCGGCCCTGGCAGGGGGCAGGCTGTTTTCCAAGGATACCGAGCAAGCCCAGATGCTGCGCGAGACCTTGAAGGGATTGGCGGCGCAGTATGGCGTCTCGCCGACCACGATTGCTTATGCGTGGGTGTTGCAGCATCCCTCGAAGCCGGTGGTGATCACGGGGTCGCGCCGGATCGAGGCGGCGCGCGAGGCGGTGGCGGCGGTGTCGATCACGCTGGCGCGGGAGCATTGGTTTGCGATTTGGACGGCGTCAAATGGGCAAAATGTGCCATAGCCGTAACAAGCCATGCTGCATATATTGAGCAATATGAAAAAATACATCATCGACACCTTCGCCTTGATCGCTATGGCATCGATGCAATCGTCATGGTCCCAAGACGCCTATGAAGGTTTGTCGAGTGCAGCGATAATGACCTGCAACAACGAGCCGCAAACCCAATGCTGGAAGCCATTGGCCGACAGGTTGGATCAACTGAAGGCTCCCGAGACGAAGCAGCAACGCCAAGATGTATTGATCGCATATTGGATGTTGGCCAAGGCAGCTCATTCGGTAGGCGATTTGTATGAATCGAAAAAAATTTTCGACATCACCTTGAAGCTGGCGAGCGATGCTCGTTCTTCCGGACTCGCTGAAGAAGAATCGAGCTTCATCCGCTTGGAAATTGGCTACGACAGAGCGACACTCGCCTTGAGCATGCATGACTATGCCTCTGCGCTCCGCGACCTCGATGGCGTTTCTTCATTCATCAAAGAAGCGACCCAAAATGGGCCCGAACCCGATTCCGTGATGCTTAGCCGCGCCGCCGCGTTGATCGGCCTGGGTCAGACATCGGAAGCAGATGCCACGCTCGGTACGCTATTAAAAACACTCAAATACGACGGCCAAAGCCCTTGGGAAGGGTTTCCCATCGGCCCGCAACCGCTCAATCCCTATGAAACAGGGCGGCGAATCGCGGCTCATTACCTGCGCGAGCGCCGTTTCGAAGATGCGCTGACTTTACTTGAGACACTGAAGAGCGAAAGGGAAAAGACTCTCGCCAATCTGCCCAACGAGCGTGTCCGAGGAGAATATTGGGCACGCTTGACCAAGGCCGCCGATATTCTAGATGACAAGGCCGGCGTGTACTCGGCGATGGGAAATGACGATCAGGCAGAGCAATTGTTGAAAGCGTCGATTCTCGAACGCGAGAAAACACGAAATCGGCAACTGAGGAGCACGCTCGAACAACTATCCGCAGTTGAAAAGCGCAAGGGCAATGCTGCGGAGGCGAACGATCTCGCGCAACGTGCGGCGTCGATCAAGGCGGAAAAAGCGCCAAGCGATCCTTTGGGAGCAACACTTGGCTTCGTGAATTGAAAAATGCCTTCGGTCGAATTGATAGGTCCTGGTGAGCATGCGTGGAAAACAGGGGAATTCGGGCTTTGCCAAATCGGCATTGCGGCAGCTACTCTGGCTGAACACCTCACCCATCCCCTGATCCACTGGCATGAAGACGGCCTCGGCGAAGCTTGCGGGTTTGCTTGCCGCCTGTCATCCGGCTTGGTCATATCGATACAGGAGCTTCAAGAAATCACGAAGAGGACCGGGCAAAAGCAATGCGATATTCATGTAGACGCGGCGGATTTCCGCACGCATGGAGCAGACACGTTGCTCGAGCAATTGATCGATGTATTTGGCCTCTCGGCCAGCGATATTTTATGGGTTCAGCCTGCCGCCTAGCATGGGCTAGTGGGCCGCTCCACCTTGCAACGATACTCCAGACTGCGGGACATGACCCTTGATCAACTCCCGCCGAAACAAAAACAACGCCCCCAAGATGACGCCCATCGGCACAAGAGTCAAATAAAACGCCACCTCCCCACCCAACCTAGCAAACGCCGCAGCAGTAATCAAAGACCCGCTAGTCCCCCCAAGCGCCGAAAAGATCACGATCAACCCCGTCATCGCCGCATGCCTATGCTTGGGCAAGGCGGAGAGGATCAGCGAATTGATCACCGGGTAGATCGGCGCCATGAACAATCCGATCAAGGGAAAGATGAACGCCGCCACCGGCGCATGCGCCCAATCGGCCACCTGCCCCGGCGCCAGGCCGGCAGCCAGCGGCAAGGTCAGCACCACCAGCACGCTCATGGCGATCACGCAAATGTTGAGCAAGGCAGACCAACTGATGCGCCGCACCAGCACACCGAACGAGAGCCGCCCGATGGCAGTCGATGCGGCCAGAATGCTCGTCACCTGCACGCTCATGGCGAGCGGCAGCCTCAGGATTTCATTGTTGAAGGTCGGCAGCCATGAAGTGACGCCTTGCTCGATCAAGACTGACAAGAAGGCCGACACCAGGAAGATATAGACCACGGGCTTGACCAGCAAAGCGAGCATGGCGAGGAAGCCTTGCGCCTCGTGGGCTTCCGGCGGGTGGGCTTGCGATTCGTCGAACTCGGCGCCGAACAGCAGCAGGAAAATCACCACGCACAAGCCGCACAGCACCCAATACACGTTGAGCCACGAAGGCGACTGCGGATTCGCCGAATCGATGAAGGCCGAGAACAGCCAATAGCCCGACAGCACGCCGACCATGAAGGTGCCTTCGAGCAGGTTCATCAATTGCGCGTGGCCCTTCTCGTCGTGCGTCAACAGGCCGATGGCCGAATACACCGACACCTTGACCAGCGCGAACGACATGCCGGCACACATGAAGAACATCTTGGTCGTGAAAAAGCCCGGCACCAGCGGCATGGCGGCCGAGGCGCAGGCCATCAGCGCCAGCGCGATCAGCATGGAGCGGCGATAACCCACGCGCGGCAGGAAGCTTGCGGCGACGAAAGACACGCCGGCGATGCTCAAGTCCTTGAACGCCTCTAAGATGCTGGCGGCGGGCTTGCTGACGTCGTAATGGTGGATCACCTGCAGGATCACCGTGCCTACGCTGTTCAACAGCATGGCGAACAGGAAGTAGATCAGGAACAGCGAGAGTGTAATGCGCCAGTTTTTCATCGAGCAGGTTTTTCCGCCACGTCCAGGGTAAAGCGATGCAAACCGGGTATGACGGCATCGGCCTCGCACAGCACAGACGGGTCGCCCACGCCCAGGGCCGCCATGCCGGCGGCCTTGATGGCGCGCACGCCCGCAATCGCATCTTCCACGCCGAGGCAGCGCGCCGGCGCCACGCCCAGATGCGCCGCTGCGGTGAGGAAGATTTCCGGGTGCGGTTTGCTGTGCGTGACCTTCGCCGCATCGACGATATCATCCAGCAAATCCGCGATGCCCAGGCGTTCGACCACGGTCATGGCGTTTTTCGATACCGACGCCAGGCCGCTCTTCAAGCCCGCCGCCTTGACCAGCAGCAAGGCATCGAGCGCGCCTGGCAGCAAATCGCTGGCCGTCATGGTTGCAATCAATTGCCGGTAATGGTCGTTCTTTTTGTCGGCCAAGGCAATTTTTTTCTCGGGCGAATAGGCGTTGGCGCCTTCGCCCAGGATCAGGTTCAATGATCCCATGCGGTCTATGCCCTTCAGGTGCTCGTTGGCGGCTTCGCCGAAGGCGATGCCGAGCGAATCGGCCAGGCGCTTCCAGGCCAGGTAGTGATAGCGCGCGGTATCGGTCAGCACGCCGTCGAGATCGAACACGACGGCATCGAAGCGGACGGGTGCGCGGCTCATGACAGCGCCAGCTTTTGCATGGGCGCAGCGCGCGTCAGTTCGACGCGTTGGCCGCGATGTGCAAAGTCGAGCTGATCGCCTTGCAGCAAACGATATTCGACGCCATCGCCCGCCACCCGCACCTGAAGCAACTGGCCGCGCACGTGCACGCGGAAACGGTAGTGGCTCCATTGCCGCGGCAGAGTCGGCGCGAAGTGGAGCTTGCCGCCATAGCCGCGCATGCCGGCAAAGCCGCACGCCACGCCTAGCCAGGTGCCGGCCATAGCGGCGGTGTGCACGCCGTGGCAGGTGTTGCCGTGCGTATCGTCGAGATCGAGCCGCGCGGTTTCCATGAAATAGTCGTAGGCTTTATCGGCATAACCGACTTCGGAAGCGACGATGGAAAAGATGCACGACGAGAGCGAGGAGTCATGCGTCGTGACCTTTTCGTAATAGTCGAAGTCGCGCCGCTTTTCTTCCAGCGTGAAGCGGTCGCCTTGCAGCAGCAGCGCCAGCACCACGTCGGCCTGCTTGCACACCTGGTGGCGGTAGATCACCAGCGGATGGTAGTGCAGCAGCAGGGGATAGTTGGCGCGCGGCGTGGCGGCGAAGTCCCATACTTTCTTCGACAGAAAGCTGTCGTCCTGTGGGTGAATGCCGAGCCGTTCGTCGTAGGGCAGGTACATGGCGTCGGCCGCGCGGCGCCATTCGGCGATCTCTTGCGGTTCCAGCTCGATTGCGGCCGCGATGCGCGCGAAGGCGCTGGGGTCGGCGCGCATGACGGTCTCGGCCACCTCGACCGCGTAGCGCAAATGTAGCTGCGCCATCAGGTTAGTGTAGTAGTTGTTGTTGACGATGGCAGTGTATTCGTCCGGGCCGGTTACGGCGTTGATGCAGAAACGTTCTGGACGATTCGGAGCATAGCCGCCGATGCCGATCCAGATACGTGCCGTCTCCAGCACGATTTCCGCGCCGTATTGCAGCAGGTAAGCCGTGTCGCCGCTGATCTCGACGTATTGCTTGATCGAATAGGCGATGTCGGCATTGATGTGGAACTGCGCCGTGCCGGCCGGGTAATAGGCCGAACATTCCTCGCCGGCGATGGTGCGCCACGGGTAGAGCGCGCCCTTGGCATGCGACATCTGGCGCGCCCGTTCGCGCGCCTTGGGCAGGCCGGCGTAGCGGTATTCGAGCAGCTTGCGCGCCACGTCGGGTTTTGCGTACAGGAAGAACGGCAGGATGTAGATCTCGGTATCCCAGAAGTAGTGCCCTTCGTAGCCTTCGCCGGTCACGCCCTTGGCCGCGATATTGGTCTTGCCGTCGCGCCCCACCGATTGCAACAGGTGGAATTGGTTGAAGCGCATGCCTTGCTGCAAGGCGTCGTCGCCGGCGATCTCGACGTCGGCCTGTTCCCAGAAGTCGGCGAGATAGGCCGCCTGCTCCGTGCACAGGGCGTCGAAGCCGGTGTTTTTCGCTTGCGACAAGGTAACGCGCGCGTGCAGCGCCAGATCGCTTTCGGGATAGTCGCGCGAGGAGAAGTAACAGCCGAACTTGACCAGCGTCGCACTCTCGCCCTGCGCCAGATGGAAGTCGAAATGCGTCTCGATGCGCTGACCGTGCACGGCGTGCTCGATGATGCTGGTCGCGCCGTGCAATTCGGCCTCGGTGGCCGACATCAGCGTAAAGCCGCTGTTGGTGGTGCGCTGGGCCAAGGCCGCATAGCCGCCTTCCTGTTCCAGGTCGACTAAGTGCAGGGAGGGGCCGGAAACGCTCGAGCCGACGCGTGGATCGTCGCCGGCTTCCTGATTCCTCACTGCGCCATCGAGCGTTGAAGCCAGCCGCACCCGCCCGGAAAAATTCAGCGCGCGCACTTGGTACTGCACGCCGTACAGATGCTTGTGCGCCAGGCACACGATGCGCCGACTCGACACCGCCACGCGCCGGCCTTGCGGCGAGACCCATTCGAATTGGCGTGCCACGATGCCGCTCTTGAAATCGAGCGTGCGTTCGTAGCCGCTCACCTCGCCCTGCAACAGGTCGAGCCGCTCGCCTTCGATGAAACAATCGACACGCTTGCCGTTGGGCACGTTCAACATGAATTCGTTCAGCCGCGCCAGACCGTAGGCGTTTTCCGGGTAATGGATTTCTTCGGTATCGTAAAAGCCATTCAGGTAGCAGCCGTCGCGCGAGCTGCCCTTGGGTCCGGTGTAGGTTTCCTCGTACGCGCCGCGCAAGCCAATGTAGCCGTTGCCCAGCGCGAACAGCGTTTCACTGAGGAAGTGCGATTCGATGTCGAAGCCGGTTTCGCGTATCCCCCAGGGATCGAGCGGGAAAGTGTGAGGCCGGCGGTGTTTCTGCTGCACGATGAAATCCTTTTAAATCGCTTGATTCAATTGAGTTGCGGCCAGCTTGGCCGACAAGCCCTTGAAGGCCGGGTATTCGGCCGTGATCACGTAAGTCGGTATCTGCGCCAGATAGGATGAAAAGCGGCCCTTGGCCTCGAAGCGCGCACGGAAACCCGACGTATCGAAGCGCGCGCCCAGACGCGGCACGATGCCGCCGCCGATGTAAATGCCGCCGACCGCGCCCAAAGTCAGCGCGACGTTGGCCGCCGCCGTGCCGAGCATGGCGCAGAAGGTGTCGATGGTGGCGCTGCATTGTTCGCACTCGCCGGCCAGGCCGCGCCGGATGATTTCCGGTACATCAAGTGCTGTCGGCAGAACGGCGGCTTGTTCGCACAACGCGCGGTAGACGATGTGCAGCCCGATGCCCGAGAGCAGCCGCTCCACCGACACGTGCGCATGCTCGCGCCAGGCGAATTCGAGAATGCGGCATTCGACTTCGTTGGCCGGTGCGAAATTGACGTGGCCACCCTCGGTTTCGAGCGGTGTCCATTCCCCCTGGGTCATGACCAGGCCCGACACACCGAAACCGGTGCCTGGCCCCAACACACCGGTGGCACCGCCTTCTACCGGCCTGCAACCGCCTACCTGACGCTTTTCCGACGGTGACAAATGCGGAATCGCCAACGCCAGGGCCGAGAAGTCGTTGCACAGCGTCAGCGCCTGCAAGCCGAATGCTTTCCTGATTGCCTGCGGCACAAACAGCCAGTGGTGATTGGTCATGCGTATGCGCTCACCCGCCACGTTGCCGGCGATTGCCAAGGCCGCTTCGCGCACCGCGCCGGCGCCCGCCTCGATGGCCGCGCTTGACGCCAGATAGTCGCGCATCGCGTCTTCCGGCGTCGCGTAGGCGGCGCACGGCAGCACGGCGATCGCAAGGACGATACCTGGTGTGACCTCGATGGCGAAACGCGCATGCGTGCCGCCGATGTCGGCGAGAAGGCGCGGCGCGCCACGTTCACGTGTGCGCGCCAACACCAGCTTTCCCGCTATCGTCGATTCGATCATGGTTTTGCGGCGCGAACCGATTGAGATCCGCGCCCTTCCCTCATCACTCAAAGCGGTACAAGACCGACAGCTCGATGGCGCGACCAAACAGCGGACGGCCTATCGTGGCGTAAGCAATGCTGCCGGCGGTGGTCACGACGCGCCCGGCCGAACCCTCAGTCAAGCCCAGTTCGTTGGTCAGGTTGGTGCCGGACAGACGGAACTCGAGCTGCGGGCCGGCTTCGAGCAAAGCGCCGGCGTCGAGCGTGTGATAGCTCGGCAGATACTCGGTGTTTTCCTGGTCGTCGTAGCGCGCATTGACGAAGGAGTAGGTGCCGTATAGCTTGAGCGAATAGTCGCCCATCGGGATGAAGTAGGACGGCGTCAGGCGCCATTGGCTGGCCGGCTGGCGCTGCACCATTTCACCGTTGATGCCGGGACTGACGCCATCGTCGTAATCCTGATACCGCGCGTGCTGCGCGTCGCCGGAGAGCGCGATCTGCAGGTTCTTGATCGGGCGGATCGCGAATTCATATTCGATACCGTAGGTCTTGGAGCCGCCTATGGTATTGATCGGCAGGCCGGCGAAGGTGCTCTCGCCCTGGAACTGATTCTGGAACTGGTTGGCGAACAGGTCGATGAAGGCGGTGTAGAACGAATTGACGTTCTTGAAGCCGAGTTCGAGCTGTTTGATCTTGGTCACCGGCGGCGGATCGCTGACGATGGAGCCGCGCACCTGGTCGAAGAAGGGGAACTGGCCGCCTTCGTTATAGCGCGCGAACACGCTCATATCCTTGTCCAGCTTGTAGATGGCGCCTGCCGTAAACGAGGTCAGGTTCCAGCTGTCGTCGTAGGAAATGACCGGGCCGTTGGCTTGCGACACGCCATAGTTATAGAGCGCCAGCGGATTGCTGCCGGCCAAGGCGACCGTGTTCGGGCTTTGATAGGCCAGGCTCATCTGCTGGTTTTCGTAGCGCAGGCCGGCATCGAGATGCAGATTGTCGGCCACCTTCCAGTCGTCGGCGATATACACCGCGCGGTTGCTGGTGTTGCCGTTTTCGGCGATGCAGAAGGTGCAGCCCGAGGCGAAGCCGTAGGGGCTGGTCGCCTGCACGCCGTTATTGAGCGCGACCTGGATCGGACGGCCCGAGAGATCGGTCAAGAGGTTGTTGCCGAGCTGCCAGACGTCGTCGGACGAATATTCCGACATGTACAGGCCCATGGTCACGGTGTGATCCTTGACCAGCTCCTTGGTGAAGCGCAATTCGTCGGTGAAGTTCTGCACCTTCTTGTCCACGTCCCATAGACCGTACTGGATGGTCTGCGTGCCTGCAGGAACCACGCCGCCGCCGTCGATGTAGGTGCCGGTGCCGCCCGTGGCGGCGCGCCCGGCGGCGGTGGTCAACGCGGCATTGCCGTTGGCGGTGGTGACGAAACTGGCGATCTGCGAGGCCATGGTCTGCGGCGTGGGGCCGGAGAACAGGGCGATGGTCGGCTGATCGCCCTTGAAGAAATCCATCTTGTTGTTGACGTCCCAGCCATTGACCTTCTGGTCGAAGTCGAAGCCGAGCACGCCATTGTCGGCGCCGCGGCCTTTGGAGAGGTCGTCGGTCGTCCCGTCGGGCAGCGTGAAGATGCGGCTTTCGTTGCTCATCGGCGTCCACGTCAGCGGGTTGACGCCGGGATAGGCCGAGAGCGAGCCGTTGGGCTGCAGCAGTACCGGCACGCCGGTGTAGAACGCGTTCTTGTCGTCGGTGGCGCGGAAGTAGAACAGCATTTCACCATCGGTGATGGTGTGACGCAAAGTCGCCGTAACCGAGCCGCCGTCGTCGGCCGGGAAGCCCGGATCGCGGATGCCGTTGTCGGTTCGGTAAAAGCCGCCGATCGAGCCGTACCAGCCGTCGGCCAGCTTGCCGCCGTAGAAGATGTCGTAACGCATCAGGTCGCCCGTGCCGACGGTGGCGCGGATCGTGCCTTCGGGCGTATCGTCGCCGGTCTTCAAGATGAAGTTCATGGTCGCGCCGGGCTGGCCGTTGGAAAAGATCACGCTCGGGCCGCCGCGCAGGATTTCCGCACGCTGTATCGTGTCGTCGATACGGAAGGTGGAGTCGTTGGCCAGGAACGACAGCGTCGGCGCCGGAAACAACGGCGTGCCTTCCAATTGCAGGGTGACGTAAGGCGCGTCGCCGCCCGACGGAAAGCCGCGGATCTGGATGTTGGCGCCGGTCTGGCCGCCGGTCGATTCGACGTACACGCCGGGCGAGATCTTCATCAGGTCGGCCGTGCTCATCGGCTCGGCTTCCTTCATCTGTTCGTCGGTGGCGGTGGTGATGGAAAAGCCCGAATCGATCTTGCGCTTGGCGCCGCCGTTGGCAACGCCGGTGACGACTACCTGCTGCACTTCGGCTTTGACTTCAGCGTCTTGCGACGTGGTTTGCGCTTGCGACTGGGGTTGAGGTTGGGACTGGGCTGCGGACGCCGTATTGGGGGTGTTGTTGGTATTGCCGGCTTGCTGAGCACTGGCTTGGTTCATCAATGTCAAAACAGCAACACTGATGGAGGACAATAGGAGCTTGTTCGAATGTTTCATGTGTCTCTTCCTTATGATTATGGACGGTTCTGCCCCAGGGACCGTGGACGTTCTCGGAAAGCCTCCTCCTGCAACGCCTCTGCTCCCCTCTTCCTTAGACTGGAGGGTAATTCCCCTCCTCGCCTTGCCCGCCGCTGGGCTTGAAGCACACTACCAAGCAAACTCCTGAAACGGGCGGAATGTGGTGACGGGGGTCATTGAACCAAACAAATGACATGGATGTCAATTTATTTGGTATCGATAACATTAGTATGCCGAAAAACAACGTTTTCACCGATTTGAGGATAATTTTGAGATGTTGGATAAAGACTCGCGACACCATGCGGACAAGACCACTTCGGGCCGACAAGCTCCAATTTCCTTCTGGAGCCGAATAGTCATGGGTAGGAAAACCCTGATGGCACAGACCAGTTTCTGAGCCGCAAAATCGGCGCCGGCCGGCGCGCCCACGCAACATGGTGCGAATCTGCCACACCTGAGAACGACTCGCTCATCGAGCTGGAAATCTGCGGGCCGGGGCCAAAATGCCGGTTTGTGCGGTATCATTTTGCTTGCCATTTTGCAATTTCCGAGCATCGCCTCGGGTTTTATTCGCTATGATGTCTGCAGTTTTCAATTGCGCCACAAACCGTCACCAGCCGTCACAAACCGAATGCCATCCAAGAAAAACAACGCCATCGAAAAAAGCGAATCCGGCATGACCATGGAAGATCTGGCGGCGATTGCCGGCGTCTCGGCCATCACGGTATCGCGCGCGTTGCGCAACAGCCCGCTGGTCACCGAAAAAACGCGCGCCAAGATCCGCCAGGTCGCCGAACAGCACGGTTACCGGCTGAACATCAGCGCGCGCAACCTGCGCCTGCGCCGCAGCTATTCGGTGGCGGTGGTGGTGGAAATGACGCCGGCCAAGAACCGCCCGATGTCGGACCCGTACCCGCTCGATCTGTTGGGCGGCATCACGCAGGAATTGACCACGGCCGGCTATAGTGTGCTGTTGACGTCCAAGCAGTTGATCGACACCGCACCGGTGCAGTCTGCCGACGGCATGATCCTGCTGGGCCAGGGTCCGCACGGCGAAGCGGTGCAAACCTTGCAGCGTACCGGCCTACCGCTGGTGGTGTGGGGCGCGCCCGATGCGCTACATCCCTGCACGCTGGTGGGCAGCGACAACCGCGCCGGCGGTGCCAGCGTGGCGCAGCACTTTATCGCCCAAGGACGCAAGAATTTGGTTTTTCTGGGCGACATCGATCACGCCGAAATCCATGAGCGCTTTTCCGGCTTTACCGAAGCCTTGGGCGAACTGGGCAAGACGGTGCGTCACCTGAGGCCGCAAGCCTTCACCTTCGAAGCGGGCTACGACGCCATCGCCGCGCTGCTGCGCGAGCATGGCGCGGGACAGGCCGCAAACGTCGACGGCATCTTCGCCGCCAGCGATCTCTTGGCCATGGGCGCGATCCGGGCCCTGGATGGCCGCAACATCGGCGTGCCGCAACAGGTATCGGTGGTGGGTTACGACGACACACCGGCCGCAGCGACCTTCGTGCCTCCCTTGACCACCGTGCACCAATACCTGCGCGACGGCGGAGTGCTGCTGGCGAAGAAGATCCTCGGCTTGATCGAGGGGGTGTCCGTGGAATCCGAAACCCTGGGCACCACCCTCGTGGTCAGGCAGACTTAAAGCTCGCCCGCCTGCGTCTTGGCAAGATCGGCCAGCGCGAACAGGCGTGCGCCGCGCGTCCATGCCAGGGCCATGGCGGCAAGCTGCGTGAACACCACGCCGATAATGAAGCCCACCAGATTCGCATGCGGCACATTGATGCGCAACAGGGCGAACACGGCAAACACAATCACGCCGACCAGCGTCAGCAGCACGTAGGATCCCAGCGTGGCGGCGGGGCGCTTGACGATCAGCTTGCAACCGCGCCACCAGGCTTTGAAAGCCGAACGCTTCCTGGTGGAGAGCACAAACTGCGCGCGCCCGGCATCGACGCTGGCCAAAGCCAGCACCATCAGCAGCACCAGCAAAATCTGCGCTGCCAGGCCCACGTGATCGGCGGACGATTTCAGAATCGCGTGCTCGGCGTACTTGTCGGCGCCGCTCATCGCAGCCGAGCCGATGCCGATGGCAATCGCCAACGGCAACAGCGATACGACAGCCAAACGGAACATGCGCCAGTATTCGTCCGCGCCGCCCTGGATCAGCGCGACGAAGCCCGGCGCATCGGCCGAACGTGCGGCCGTGATTGCCATGCCGTTCAAGAACGGGGTGGCGATCAGCGCGAACAAGGCGGCCAGCATGCTGAGCGATTTCAAGGCCGCGCCGTCGTAGACGACCGAGACCAGCAAGTCGCCTGCGGCATTCAGGGTCAGGCGCTGCGCCAGGTCGGCGGCATGCAAGGTGTGGTCGAGCTGTTCGGAAAAAATCTGCCACAGCGGCACGGTCAGCATCGCCGTGGGAATCAGCAGCACGGCGATCCACAACAGCAGCAAGCGCCACTGGAAGGCACGCCGGCCGGCGCCGCCGACGGTTGCGAAAAATCCGGCGTGGTTGGTAGCGGTATGGTTCATGGCGGGGTTCAGGGTAGTCATAGCGTAGCCATCGCGGAAAGGGTCAATTGGATCAAGGATTCGAATTCCGAGGTCCAGCGGCGCGATGCGCTGCGGTCGGCCTTGATGGTCTGGCTGTCGTCAAGCTTGTTCATATCCAGATAATTGAGGTCATCGGGATCAAGCTGGGCCGATACTGCCTTGACCGGCTTGAGCCAGATGTAGCGCGCCCAGCGCTTGTCGTCGTTCCAGACCACGCGTTCGCTGGTGCCGTCGGCAAACTTCACCAGCAGCGTCTGCGGCACGGCCAAGCCGTTGCGGCGCAGCATCACCGTGGTGCGGAAGGCGAATGGCCCCGTGTCTTCCTTGGCGTCGGGGTGCTTAGCTTCCCAGGCCTTGCGCTGGTCTTCCGCCGCCTTGTCGGCCTGTTCCTGGGTCACTTCCACGTGCTTGCCGTTGACGACCGAGGTGCCTGGCATCGGCAGATCTTCTTCGCTGGTGAAAGTCTTGATCCGGTCGTCCACCTTTTGCGTGGTGTACACCTGTTGCGCGAAAACCCGGTTCACAACTTCAGGCTTGCCCGACACCTGGGCCAGGACGGCCTGCAAATCGGCGATGCCGGGATGGCGGTACTTCCAGGTCGCGTAATACTGCTTCATGGCGCGCTCCATGGTCGGGCGGCCAATGGCTTCTTCAATATCGTGCATCAGGGTCGCGGTGCGCGTATAGACGCTGCCATAGCTGTTGAAGGAATAGCGATTCCAGGAGTTTTCCCCGGTTTCGTCGGCGGGCGCATTGTTCTCCGCCGCGAAGCGCTCGATTTCGAAAGGATCGGACGGAAGATCCATACCCACTTTGACGAAGCTCGACGGAAGGTGGATCTTGTAGTTTTCCGCGCGCAGCATGTGGTGATCCCAATAATCGTTCATGCCTTCGTCGAGCATCGGTTCCTCGAACTCGTTGGAAGCGATGATGCCGTAGAAATAGCCGTGGCCGAATTCGTGGATGTTGACGAAGTCGACCATGAACTGGTCGAGG
>FTAT01000062.1_pt1 | contig 18306 bp, 11 predicted proteins | sample 1639161 | NCBI WGS metagenome assembly FTAT01 (sample SAMEA3914812, study PRJEB12502) | metagenome | biome: forest; material: soil | place: Canada | collected 2011-07-07 | depth 0.1 m
CCGGCGCCGCCTGCTCGACATCGCCGCGGCCAAGCGCGCCTGGATACTGGAAGACGACTACGACAGCGAATTCCGCTACAGCGGCCGGCCGCTGGCCGCACTGCAAGGCCTGGACACCTATGGCCGGGTGGTCTACATGGGCACCTTTTCCAAGATACTCTACCCCGGCATCAAGGTTGGTTACCTCGTGGTGCCGCCCGCCCTGGTCGAACCGTTCAAGACGGCCCTGTATGACTTGCAGCGCCCCGGACAGATGATGGTGCAGGCAGCGCTGGCCGACTTCATCTCGCTCGGCCACTTCGCCACCCACATCCGCAAAATCCGCACCGCCTATGGCGCCAAGCGCGAAGTGTTGCGCAAGACGCTGATGGCGCAAATGGGCGCCGGCATCACCATCTCGGGCGAGGATTCCGGCCTGCACCTCGTGGTCGAGCTACCCGACCACGTCGACGACGTGGCCATCGAAAAGCTCGCCGCCGAATCGGGCATCGCGATCAAGGCGCTATCCACCTACTATCAATCGAAAACGCCACGACGCGGCCTCCTGGTCGGCTATGCCTACGTGGCGCCGGGCAAGATCGCCTACTACGCCAAGCTCTTGACCAAGATCATCCGCGCAGGCACGCGCAAATAAGGAGTCACTTCAAATGAGCATGAACGGCGACGGCGCATTCCGGCGCGACTCCCTCCACGGCAGCAGCATCGAGAACACCTATGCCGGCGCATTGAGCTTCCTGCGCCGCAAATACGCGCGCGACCTTGCCGGCGTGGACGTCGTGGTCTCGGGCATCCCGCTCGACCTCGCCACCACCTTCCGCCCCGGCGCACGCCTGGGTCCCGCCGCCGTGCGCGCAGCCAGCGTGCAGCTGGCCGAACTGCTGCCCTACCCCTGGGGCTTCAATCCTTTCGACAACCTGGCCGTGATCGATTACGGCGATTGCTGGTTCGATGCGCACAACCCGCTCACGATCACGCCGTCCATCGTCGAACACGCGCGCACCATCCTGGCCGCAGGCGCGAAGATGCTGACCTTGGGCGGCGACCATTACATCACCTATCCGCTATTGCAGGCACACGCGGAAAAATACGGCAAGCCCCTGTCGCTGATCCACTTCGATGCCCACTGCGACACCTGGCCCGACGACAACCCCGATTCGCTCAACCACGGCACCATGTTCTACAAGGCCGTCAAGGACGGCCTGATCGACCCGGCGAGGTCGGTGCAGATCGGCATCCGCACCTGGAACGACGATTATATGGGCATGCACATCCTCGACGCGCCCTGGGTCCACGCCAACGGCACGGCGGCAGCTGTGGAAAAAATCCTCTCCATCGTCGGAGCGCATCCAACCTATCTGACCTTCGACATCGATTGCCTCGACCCGGCCTTCGCCCCCGGCACCGGCACACCGGTTTCAGGCGGCCTGAGCTCGGCCCAGGCGCTCGCCATCGTGCGCGCCCTGACGCCGGTGAATCTGGTTGGAATGGACGTGGTGGAAGTCTCGCCGCCGTTCGACCAAAGCGAGATCACCGCGATTGCGGCGGCGCATATCGCGGTCGATCTGTTGTGTGTATTGAGCGCGCAGCGGCGCAAATGAAGCGGGTTCGTAGGTTGCGCTCTGCAAAGCGAAGCCCCGCTAGTCAAGCCCACAACTGCACGCACTTAAGCCGTCATCCCCGCGAAAGCGGGGATCCACACTAAAACCGCCGACCGCAGCGCTATGGATCCCCCCTTGCAGGGCGCGCCTCCCCAAGCATGGGGGGTTGTTTCGCAGGTGCGCGGCATGCCGCGCGAAACCCCTGCTACACCTTTCGCGGGGATGACGCACTTAAAAAGAGAGGCGGAACATTAACCAGCTTAACACCGATAACGATATCGGCGTCCCCCAAACAACCACACATCAAGCCTCGTAAATAACGTAAGTCTTGCGCGTCGGCACCACCACTTCCCAGGTACCGACGACCCCCGCCGGAATCACGAACTCGTCACCGGTCCGGACCGTCATGCTCCTGCCATCGGCATCGACAATCACGCTCTCGCCCTCAAGAATCCGGCAATACTCTTCTTCGGTGTAATTGACGCGCCACTTGCCGATCTCGCTGGCCCATACGCCCGCAAAGAACTTGCCGCTCTTGTCGGCATAACGTTTCCACAGCGATTGCCTGGGATTGCCTGCGATAAGCTTCTCCGCGGGCAAATAGTATTGCTCCTCGGCCGATGAGGAAGTAAAACGGACGACGGCATGTGAGCTCATGGCAGCAAATCCTTGATCTGGTAATACAACATGCCAAGCACCAGGGCCGGCGTGCGCAGCGCCGCGCCGCCGGGAAACGGCGTATGCCGGATGCGCGCCATCAGGTCGAAGCGCTCGGCCTGGCCGGCAATCGCCTCGGCGGCCAGCTTGCCGGCCATCCCGCTCAACACCAGGCCGTGTCCGGAAAAACCCTGCAGGTAGTAGATATTGTCGCCGATGCGGCCGAAGTCGGGCGCGCGGTTCATCGTGATGTCGACGAAGCCGCCCCAGGTGTAGGCGATCGGCACATCCTGCAATTGCGGGAACACCGCCAGCATGCGCCGCCGCATGGAAGCCGCAAGATCGGGCGGCGTCGCGGTGCTGTAACTGACGCGCCCGCCGAACAGCATGCGGTGATCCGTCGTCAGACGGAAATAATCGAGCACGAAATTGGTGTCGCACACCGCCGCGCGATGGCGTATCAACGCATCGGCGCGCGCCGGGTCCATCGGCTCGGTGGCTGTGATATAGGTGCCCACCGGCATGATGCGCGACGGCAGTTCCGGCGCCAACCCCTTGGCAAACTCGCCGATATAGACGTTGCCCGCCAACACCACGTAATCGCACTCGACCTGCCCATGTTCGGTCTTGACCACCGGCTTGGCCCCACGCGCCACGTGCAACACCGGCGAATTCTCGAACATCGACACACCCGCCGTGCGTACCGCCGCGGCCAGGCCGAGCGTGTATTTGAGCGGATGCAGGTGACCCGAATTGGCGTCGTAAGCACCGGAGTGAAAACGCTTGCTGGCAATCCACTGCCCCACGTCCTGCGAGGTGACACGTTGCAGCGGATAGTCGTAGGCACGCTCCACATGCGCAATCCATTGATCGAGCGCGCGCGCCTTGCCTGCATTGACCGCCAGGCTCAGGTAGCCGGGCACGAAATCGCAGGCGATGCCATACGTCTCGATACGCTGACGCAACAACGCCAGCGCTTCGACGGTCAGATGCCAGGCGCGGCGCGCATCCTCGGGCGGTAGCTGGCTTTCGATCGCATCGTCCGAGGCAAAACCCACCAGCGCCTGCCCGCCGTTGCGCCCCGACGCGCCCCAGCCGATGCGCCGCGCCTCCAGCAAGGCCACCGAGTAGCCGCGTCCCGCCAATTCCAGCGCCGCCGACAAGCCGGCCAGGCCGCCGCCGACCACACAGACGTCGGCGCGCACATTGCCGCCCAAGGACGGCAACGCGGCAGGACGGATGACACTGGCTTCGTAATAGGACGCGCTGAGCTTGTCGTCTTTGGCGAGCAGCATGGAGAAATCCTTGAAAATCAATGCTGCCTATTGTGGCAAGAAGGGAGGATGCGGGAAAGGTCCAATTCCGCTCAAGTCATGGAACCACTCAGCGGCAAATCCTGTTGCGGCCGCCTTCCTTGGCCTGATAAAGCCGCCCATCGGCATGCAAAAACAATTCGTTCTCGGTCTTCTGCTCGGGATAAGACGCAATCCCGCCCGAAAACGAAAACTGCCGCCGGTCGCCCGGCTTGACCTCGAACACGACGTCACAAAAAGCCTGGCGCAACGCATCGAGCTTCTTCCGCCCCTGTTCCGCGCCGCAATCCCAGAACACCAGCACGAATTCCTCGCCGCCGAAGCGCGAGAGCAAATCCCTGGGCCCCAACTGCGCCGACAGCACCAGCGACAGCCGCTTGATCACGATGTCGCCGAAGTAGTGGCCCCAGGTGTCGTTGATGGTCTTGAACTTGTCGATATCGACGATGCCGTAGGCCAGCGGACAATTCTCGCGCGCCGCGCGCCGGATCAAATCCTGCGCCCGCTTTTGCAAGCCGATCTTGTTCAACAAACCGGTGGCGCGGTCGCGGCTGATCAAATCCTTGTTGACGCGAATCTTGTCGATGCGGTTCGCCACTTGGCGCGTCATGAGCGTGGTGTCGATAGCGAGCCTGACGTCGTCGAAGCCGCTGTCCAGGGCTCTGCGCGTCAAGTCCGGATCGACTTTGCGTTGCAACATGATGATTTCCCGGCTCGGATCGGCTTCGATGTTCTTTTGCAGCACACGCACGATGGCTTCGGTACGCAGGTAATGGTCTTCCTCGATCACGACGATTTCGGGCTGCAGCTCGCGCACGCGCAAGTGCAGATTTTGCAAGTCCCTGTGCTCGACCAGTTCGATCGCATGCTCGTTGAATTGCTCGAGATCGAACACGGACCCTTCGCCCAGGTACAACACGGTACTGTTTTCGCCATTCTTGTGCCGCGCGAACAGCCTAAACAGCTTGTCGACCAGCACGTCGTTCGGGATCGGCTTTTCGGCATAGGCCAGGCAATTGCTCTCGACCAGCTTCTGCTGCAACAGGAAGCGTTCGCTCTGGCGCGCCGTCTGCAAATACACGTAGCTGTGCTCCGCCGGCAGGCGCTGCAGCAGGTCGGACAGGAACATGGTCTGCTTGCGGCTATGCTGCATGTCGTCCTGCATGTTGTACAGGACGTCGAGATCGATGACGAACAGGCTCTCGCCGTCATCGACCTGCACCGCCATCACGAAGTCGCTCATCTGATCGAAGAACAGAATGTCGAAATCGTACTTATGCGCGCATAGCAGCAACTCGTTCTGGTTGTCCTTGATGAAAAAGGTTTGCGACAGCAGCAACACCTGATTCTTGAACAACGATCCATCGTCCAGCATTCTGTGCTCTTTCTTTCGTTCGGGTCACGAGGGCGCGCCTGAAAATCGGCAGCATGCAATTTGCCATTCCCAGGCCGCGCGCAGCGATGTACAGATGTATCCACAAGCCAATTGCCGCACAGGCAGGCGAACGGCAATTTCGGATTTGCAAATTATTTTGACACAACCACCGGAAACTGCCCGATTTATCCGACAAAACCACAATTCCCGGCCATCCACCGGCCTTGCCCCTGCATTGTTTGTGGTTAGGCTATACTTTCGCACACAACCCCATCGTCGCGGTGAATTTCGCCTTACGGGAGGCAACATGCGTCACGCATTGCAATCTCTGATCCTTGCCGCGGCGTGCGTTGCCGGCTTGAGTGCCTGCGGCGGCGCCAACCAGGACAGCGGCGCAGCCGAACAAGCCAAACACGCCGGCGCTTCGCAAAAAATCAGTACGTCGAGTGCCGCGAGCTACAACCAGGAAGTGGAGCAGTTGTACGTCGCCTACTTCGGCCGCCCGGCCGACCCCACCGGCCTGGCCAACTTCTCCGCCCAGCTCGCAGCCGACGGCGCACCCACCGGTTTGCAGCAACTGCTGCAAGCCTACGGCACCAACAGCGCCGTCAAGACGCTCATCGACAGCTTCGGCACCAGCACCGAATCGAAAAACCTGTACGGCACCGACAGCGCCCAATCCTTCGTCACGGCCGTGTTCCAGAACGTGCTCGGGCGCGATCCCGCCGCGTCGGGCGAGACGTTCTGGGTCAATGCGCTCAATAGCGGCAGCGTCACCTACGGCAACGTCGCCCTGCAAATCATGGCCGCCGCCCTGATCAACAACACCACGCAAGGCATGGCCGACGCAACGCTGATACGAAACCGCATCACCGCCGCAACCGAATTCACCAGCGAAGTCACGACGCAAAACGCGAGCAGCTACTATGTCGGCGCAACGGCAGCGGCCGCGGCGCGCACCATGTTGAGCGGCGTCACAGCCAGCACGGCCCCCAGCAGCCTGCAGTCGACGGTAGACACCACGGTCACCAGCATCGTGGCGAACTCGCCGTCGGTCAACAATGTCGTGGCGATCACCGTCGACAGCGGCGCCGATCCAGCCAACCTGGATTCGGTCGATGCCGCCTTCGCCAGCGTGACCATCTGCGCGCCAAGCAATCCGTCGCTATGCCAGACCATCGATCACGTGCTGGTCGATACCGGTTCCTACGGCTTGCGCTTGCTGTATTCGACGCTCTCGCCGCAAATGGCGACGGCACTGTCGGCGCAAACCGGCGCCAATACGCTGGTCGAATGCACCACCTTCATCGACGGTTACACCTGGGGGCCGCTGCGCCAGGTCAATTTCTCGATCTCCGGTGAAGCGGTATCGAACATGAACCTGCAGGTCATTGGCGACCCGGCCTACAACAACCTGGTTCCGTCGGCATGCTCCAGCACGGGTCCGGCGGAAAACACGGTTGATTCGTTCGGCTCGAACGGCGTGATCGGCGTCGGCCTGTTTACCAACGACTGCGATGCGTGCATCACCCAACCGTCCGGCGCCTACTTCAATTGCAGCCAGTCGCCCTGTGTCGACAGCATCGCCAGCGCCGCCCAGCAAGTGATCAATCCGGTCGCCCAATTCGCCAGGGACAACAACGGCGTCGTCGTCGAACTGCCTTCGGTTCCGATCAGCGGAGAGGCCACCGTCAGCGGCACCATGGTTTTCGGCGTCAACACGCAAAGCAACAATGCGCTAGGCAGCGCCTCGGTGTTCCAGATGGATGGTAACGGCCACTTTACCACCGTCTTCCAGGGCAGCAGCATGCCAAACAGCTTCATCGACAGCGGCTCGAACGGCTTGTATTTCCCCAATCTGACCAATATCGCCATCTGTAGCGACGACGGCTTCTATTGCCCGACTTCCGTCGTCGACCTCTCGGCCACCATGCAGGGCTTGCCCAACGCCGTCAATGGCATATCGACCGCACAGACCATTTCCTTCTCGATTGGCTACGCCGATTCCGTCACCGGCTCAGTGTCGGTCGATTTCGGCGCACCCAGCGGCGACTCCACCAGCTTCGACTGGGGATTGCCCTTCTTCTTCGGGCGCAACGTCTACGTCGTCCCATCGGGGAAAACGGCCGCCGGACAAAGCGGCCCCTTCGTCGCCTTCTGATACCGCGTCGTGCTCCGCAGCCTGCTGCGTTACTTGCCCCGCTTTTTGCTCCACTTCACGCTGCGTTGTGCAAAAACAAAAAAGCCGTTGGCCCATGCCAACGGCTTTTTCATGACAGCGGAGCCGCTTCCTCAGGCCACCACTTCCAGCGCGTTCTTCCCGTCGTCGTGGGGCTTGCCCTTGAACTTGCGCGCCCCCCACTTGCCCAGGCTGTCGAGATAGGTATAAGCAACCGGCACCACCACCAGCGTCAACAGCGTCGAGGTGATGATGCCGCCCATCACCGCGCGGCCCATGGGCGCCTGGAATTCGCCGCCTTCGCCCACGCCGATCGCCATCGGCAGCATGCCGAACACCATCGCCAGGCTGGTCATGATGATGGGACGCAGCCGCACCTGGCCGGCAGTCCGGATCGCGTCGCCCTGGCTCATGCCCTGGCGCTGCGCCTGGTTGGCGAAATCGACCAATAGAATCGCGTTCTTCGTCACCAGCCCCATCAGCATGATGAAGCCGATGATGGAGAAGACGTTAAGCGTGCTGCCCGTGATCAAGAGCGCGGCGAACACGCCGATCAGGGAGAGCGGTAAGGACAGCATGATCGCCACCGGCTGCATGAAACTGCCGAATTGGGAAGCCAGCACAAGATAGATGAAGATCACCGCCGTGCCGAGTGCGGCAACGGCCGCGCCGAACGATTCATCCATATCCTGCGTCTGGCCGCCGATGTCGAAGCGGTAGCCCGGCGGCAGCTCGATCTTCTTGACCAGGTCCTGCACCTCGCGGCCCACATCGCCCGCCGGGCGGCCTTCGACGTTGGCATAGATGCCGACGCGGCGCTGCAAATCCTGGCGCTTGATCATCTGCGGGCTCGACGACGGCACGAATTCGACCACCTGGCGCAACGGCACCATGACCGGCTTGCCGTCGGGCATCAGGTGCGAGCTAGCCACGGTCAGGTCGGCCAGGTCGGCCACCTTTTCGCGGCCCGACTTGGGCAATTGCACATTGACTTCATAATTCTGCCCGTCGGGCGCGAGCCAGTTGCTCGTGGTGTCGCCGCCGACGAAGGGCCGCAGGGCCGAACCGATCTGCTGCACCGTCAGACCCAAATCGCTGGCGCGCTCGTTGTTGACCTTGACCACGATGGCCGGGTTGGACGCCATCAGACTGCTTTCCAAGTCAGTCACGCCCTTGATCCGGCCGATCTTCTTCATCACGTCGTCGGCCACCGAGGCGAGCTTGTCGTTGTCCGGCCCCAGGATGGCAACGTAGATCGGCTTGTCGAACCCGACCGACAGCGAGATGCCGGGAATGCGTCCGAGCCGTTCGCGTATGGCCTGCGCCACCTCCTTCTGCGAGCGCCGGTGCGTCTCTCTCGCGTTGGTCAGCTTGAGAAAGAGCTGCGACACGTTGCGCCCTTCGTCGGTGCCGATGGTCGAATTGACGACGGCGATCTCGGGCAGCGCGCGCAAGGCGTCCTCGACCTGGTGCACCTTGGCATCGCTATAGGCCAGGCTGGAGCCGATCGGCGTCTTCAAGGTCAGGGGGATGAAGCCCTGGTCGGTCTCGGGCTGGAATTCGGTGCCGATCATCGGCACAAGGCAGCAGCCGCCGACGAACAGGGCCAACGCGATGAACAAGGTCAGCTTGCGCCAGGCCAGCGCGCGGTCGAGCACACGGCCGTAGATGCGGTGCAAGCCTTCGATGCCATGCTCGATCCGCGCCATCAGGCGCGACAGCCAGGGCAGGTATTTGAAGCGCCCCTCGACCGGATCGGGCCAGACCGAAGACAGCATCGGGTCGAGCGTGAAGCTGACGAACAGCGACACCAGCACCGCCACCGTCACCGTGATGCCGAATTGCAGGAAGAAGCGCCCGATGATGCCCTTCATGAACGCCACCGGCACGAACACCGCAACGATGGCGAAGGTGGTGGCCATCACCGCCAGCCCGATCTCATTGGTGCCGTCGCGCGCCGCCTCGAGGTGGCTCTTGCCCATATTGAAGTGGCGCACGATGTTTTCGCGCACCACGATGGCGTCGTCGATCAACAGGCCGATGCACAAGGAGAGCGCCATCAACGTCATGAAGTTCAGCGTAAAGCCGCAGGCACGCATGGCAATGAAGCTGGCAAACACCGAAATCGGCAAGGTCAACCCGTTGATGATGGTGCTGCGCCAGGAATGCAGGAACAGGAACACGATCAACACGGTAAGCAGAGCCCCCTCGATGATGGTTTCCTTGACCCGGTCCAGCGAATGCTTGACGTCCTCGGAATTGTTGAAGATGGTGGCAATCTTCACGTCCGACGGCAAGCGCGTCTTCAAGTCGAGGATTGCCTTCTGGATGCCGTCGCCGACCTCGACGATGTTGGCGTCCTGAATCTTGATCAAGTCCAGGCTGACGGCGCGCTCGCCGTTGGTGCGCGAGATCGAGGTCTCTTCACGCTCGCCGTCGACCACGTCGGCCACCTGCTCCAGCAGCACCGGCGCATTGCCGCGCCGCGCCACGATGATCTTGCCGAATTCGCGCGGCGTCTTGATCTTGCCTTCGAGCCGCACCAGTTGCTCCTGCTGGTCCTTGCTGATCGCGCCGGCCGGCATATCCTGGTTGGTTTCCTGGATCGCGCGCATGACTTCGTCGACGCCGACATTTTGCGCCGTCATCTTGCCCGGATTCAGGTTGATCAGGACCTGGCGCGAGACCGCGCCGCCGACGTTGATCTTGCCCACGCCGGGCACACCTTGCAACCGCTTGACGATGATCTGGTCGGTCATCGTCGACAGTTCGCGCATATCATGCGCCGATGCCGTGACCGACAAGGTGGCGACAGGCTGCGCGTTGTCGTTGTTGAAGCGGTCGATATAGGCATCCTTGACGTTCTTGGGAAAGCCCGGCCGGATCTGCGAAATCTTGTCGCGGATTTCCTGCAACGCATGATCCATGTTGGTCGACAACTCGAACTGCACCGCCGTGTTGCTCTGGCCTTCGCGCGAAGTCGACATGATCTTCCTCACGCCCGACACCGTGTTCACCACGTTCTCGATCGGCTTGGTCAAATCATTTTCCACCGCCTCGGGCGAAGCACCCGGATAAAGCACCTGGATGAACACGCCCGGAAATTGCACGTCCGGCATCTGCTCCAGGCCCAGATCGCGGTACGAGAACAGGCCCAACACCAGCACAGCCACCATGACCATCGTAGCGAATACCGGATTATTGATGCTGATCTTGGTAATCCACATGGTGACTCCTTACGCCTTCTGCACGTTGCTGGCGACCTTGGTCTCGGGCGTGCCGGCCTTGTCGTTCGCGCTCTGCGGCAGCGTGACCGCCGTGCCGGCCTTCACGCCATCGAGATTCTTCACCGCAATGATGCGCGTCCCCGGCGCCAGGCCCGAGATCACCGCCACCATGCCGTCGTCCTCATTCTTCAAGCCGAGCTTGACCGGTTGCTCCACCACCTTGCCATTCTCGATCTTCAGTACGCTCGTCACCCCATTTTCCTGATGCACCGCAGCCAGCGGCACCACCGACGTCACCGCCGATTGCTGCAGCGTGATCCCGCCGTTGGCGAACATGCCGCCGCGCAGGGCGCCATCGGGATTGTCGACCGCGATATACACCGTGATCGCACGCGAAGCGGCGTCGGCGGCGGGATTGATGCGCACCACCTTGCCATGGAAATGCCGGCTATCGAAACCTTCGACATCGAAACTCACCACCTGCCCTTCCTTGACGCGCGGAATTTCCGACGCCGGCACCTGGGCCTCCAGAATCATCTGGCGCAAATCGACCACCGCAAACAGCGGCGTATCGGGCGACGCCTTTTCGCCAACCTGCAGATAACGCTTGCTGACGATGCCGTCGATCGGCGCGCGTATCGTCGCGTCATCCAGTGCATGGCGCACGATCTCAAGCTGAGCCGTGGCCGATTTCACGGCAGCGCGCGCGATGTCGACGTTGTTTTCCGCCGTGTCGTAAGCCGTTTGAGAAATAAACTTCTGGCGCAACAGCGTCTGGTTGGTTTCATGCGTCTTCATGGCCAATTCCAGCTTGGCCTTGGCATCTTCCTCGGTGGCCTGCGCGCCCACCACCTTGGCCTGCAAGTCGCCCGTGCCAAGCAGCATCACCACCTGGCCGCGTGCCACCTTCACGCCTTCCGGCACCAGGGTTTGCGACACATCGGCAATCACCTTCGATTTGACCGTCGCCTGGTTCAAAGGCGCCAGCGCGCCCGAAATCGGCAGCAGCACGCTCAATTCGCGCGACTGCACCGTGGTGTAGTCGCTGGATGACAATTCCTGCACCGGTTGCTTCTTCGCATCGGCCGTCGCGGACTTGGCCGCTGCATCAGCCGCCTTACCGTGTTGCCAAAAGTAACCGGCCGCAATCGCGCCCACCAGCAACACGCCAACCGCGGGCGCCATCCAGCGCCGCCTGTTTTGCCGTGACTCTTGCGTGATGGGGGATGGCGAATTGGCTTCCTTGACGATTTGCAGGTCGTTTTTCATGTTCTTTGATGCTCTCGTGTGTTGATCCGGCTGCAAAACCGCTTGTGGCGTGCAGCGCCGTATTCTCTAACTATTGTCTCTAGGGTAATTCTATGGCTTGCCAGATTGAAAACAAGGACAGGGCCCGTATCGGCTGTCTCCGACGCCTGGATTTCTGCAGCCTCTACTGTATCGCGCCGCCAAAAGGCGGGCAAAGACAATGCGACAGGCTGCGAAATGGTGCGATACGCCGCAAAAACAGCCGACAGGCGGGGCCGGGCGCCCGACGCCCCAGCGCTCAGGCAGCCTTCAACCCGCCGGGAATCGCGGCCAACAAGGTACGCGTATAAGGATGAGCCGGATTGCGATAAAGCGCGTCGGCATTGCCCATTTCCACCACCTTGCCCTGATTCATCACCATGACCTCATCGGCAATGTACTTGACCACGGCAAGATCATGCGAAATGAAGATATACGACAGGCCGAACTCATCCTGCAAATCCTGCAACAGGTTCAGCACCTGCGCCTGCACCGAAACATCGAGCGCCGACACCGATTCGTCGCACACCAGAATCTCCGGCGTCATCGTCAGGCAGCGCGCAATGGCGATGCGCTGACGCTGCCCGCCCGAGAATTCGTGCGGATAGCGGCCGAACGCCTCCGCCGGCAAGCCAACCTTCTGCAGCAAGTGCATAACGGTATCGATGCGCTCGGCATCATCGCGCCCGATGCCGTGGATGCGCATCGGCTCAAGCAAGATCTCGCCCACCGTAAAACGCGGATTGAGCGAGGCATAAGGGTTCTGGAACACGATCTGGATGCGCCGTTTATACGGCAAAAATTCGCGCGCCGACATGGCCAGGATATCCCTGCCCTCGAACAGCGCCTGCCCGCGCGTCGCCTCGTGCAAACGCATCAGCGTCAAGCCCACCGTCGTCTTGCCCGAACCCGATTCGCCCACCACACCGAGCGTCTTGCCGCGCGCCAGGCGGAACGACACGCCGTCAACCGCGCGGAACTCGCGGCGGCCGAACCAGCCCTCGCGGCTGAAAAAACTCTTGCCCAGGTCGCGCACCTCGAGCACGATGTCTTCGTCCCCCTTCAAGCCGCGCTCGCGTTCGGGCCGCACCTCGATTCCGCCATTTTCACCAAGATAATCGGCAATCACCGGCAGGCGCCAAGGCCGCGATTCAAGCGAAGGCCGACAATGCAGCAAGGCCTTGGTATACGCATCCTGCGGTTCGGCAAAGACCTTCCGCGTCTCGCCCATCTCGCGAATCTCGCCATGACGCATCACGATCACGCGCTCGGCAATCTCGCCCACCAGCGCCAGATCATGCGTGATGAACAGCACCGACATGCGATGCTTCTTGCGCAACCGGTCGATCAAGTCGATGATCTGCCTCTGTATCGTCACATCCAGCGCCGTGGTCGGCTCATCGGCGATCAAGAGCTTGGGTTCGCAGGCAATCGCCATCGCAATCATCACGCGCTGCTGCTGGCCGCCCGACAATTGGCTCGGATAGGCATCGATCCGGCGCGCCGGCTCGGGCAGTCCCACTTCCTCCAGCAAGGCAATCGCCCGCGCGCGCGCCGCCTTCGCGTCCATGCCCATATGCAGGCGCAGCACCTCGGTGATCTGGTACCCGACCGTGAACACCGGGTTCAGCGAGGTCATCGGCTCCTGGAAAATCATCGAGATTTCCTTGCCGCACAGCGCACGCCGCTCGGCCGCAGTCATGGCAAGCAGGTCGCGCCCTTCGAATGCCATCTTCGCACGCGGATCGACCACGGCCACGTCACGCGGCAGCAAGCCCATCAGCGCAAGCGAGCTGACCGACTTGCCGCTGCCCGATTCGCCAACCAGCGCCACCGTGGTGTTGCGCGGAATCTCGAACGAAATCCCCTTGACCGCTTCCACGGTGTCCGTCTTGCCGGTGCGGAAGGCAACCCGTAAATCGGCAACGCGCAGCAAAATATCATCCTGGCTCATGGGGTTTCCTTCATTTGAGTTTCGGATCGAGCGCATCGCGCAGCGCATCGGTAAACAACGAGAACGCCGTCACCAGCACCGCCATCGCAATGCTCGCCGCCGCCAGTTGCCACCAGCGGCCCAGAATCAATTCATTCCTCGCCTCGTTCAACATGCTGCCCCACGACACCACACCGACCGGCACACCAAAACCGAGGAAACTCAGAATCACTTCATACTTGATGAAGCCGACCGAGAGAATCGACATCTGCACCAGCGCCACGTGGCTCACGTTGGGGAAGATATGGGTAAACATCCTGCGCCAATGCGAAGCGCCGATCGCGTCGGCCGCCATCACGTATTCGCGCGACTTGTGCTTGATATATTCGGCGCGCACCAGGCGGAAGGTGCCGGTCCAGCCCGTCAAAGCCAAAATCAGTACGATGGTCGCCACACCCTTATGCTGCAGCACCGCCGCCACCGCCATGATCAACAACAGATTGGGCACGGCGGTGAAAACGCTGTAAAACCAGTTGAAGAAATCATCGACGGCACGGCCGAAATAACCGGCCAGCGCACCCAGCACCGTGCCGATCAGCGTCGCAAGGAAAGCCGCCACCAGGCCAACCACGATGGACGTCTCCGAACCCTTGACGGTTTTCTTGACGATGTCGTGACCCCACTTGTCGGCGCCGAACGGCAGGGTCGGCAAGCGCACGGCGACCACGCCCTTGCCCTCCTTGGCCAACTGCGCGCGCAATTTGGCGATCTCGGGCCCGATCGGGTCAACAATGCCGTAATCGTCGACCACCGGCGCATCGCCCCGCTTGGCACGCAATTCACGCAAGACATCGTTCAAGGGATCGAGCGGATTCTCCACCACGGCGTCATCTTCCCTGGCCGCTTCCGGCTTGGCCGCGTCCGTCGACGCGCCGACAAAAGAAGGCGGCGCGTAATTGGCGCCGACTTCGCGGTCCCAATCGGCGGCAATCAAGCCGCTGCCGGACAAGGCGATCAACACCAGGTAAGCCGCCACCACAGCCAGCGACGCCATGGCCAGCCGGTCGGTATGCAGGCGGCGCCATGCCAGCAGCCAAAGACCCGGCGAATGCACGAGCGCGGGGGTTGTCATCGCCACCTCACTTGAGCTGCACGCGCGGATCGACCGCCTGGTACAGCAAGTCGGTCAACAGATTGAAGATCATGGTCGCCGCAGCAACATACACCGTCACAGCCTTCACCACCGGAAAATCGCTGCGGTCCACCGCCTGGATCACTTCGCGCCCGATGCCCGGCACGCTGAAAAAATTCTCCAGCAGGAACACGCCGATCAGCAACCCGGGCAGATTCGACATTACATAAGTGATGATGGGAATGGCCGCATTGCGCAGCACGTGCACCCAGACCAGACGCCGTTCCGACACACCCTTGGCGCGCGCCGTACGCACGTAATCCTGCCCCACCTCGTCGAGCACGAAGCTGCGGAACAGGCGCAAGGTCGGCGCCACGCTGACGGCCAGCCCGATCAGGATCGGCAGCGGCGCATAGCGAAACAGGTTTTCCCCGAAGCTGTCGCCCCAGCCCTGCACCGGAAACCAGCCCCACTTGAACGCGAACCAATACTGGAACACGATCATATAGACCAGGATGGAAATCGACATGCCGACCGTGCACGCCACCATCACGGCACGGTCGGTCAGCGAGCCGCGCACAAAGGCAACACCCAATGCCAGTGCAATGGCGATCAGGGTTTCAAGTATCGTCATCGGCAGCATCACCATCAGCGAAGGGCCGATACGCGTCTCGAGGATATGCGCCACGCTCTCGCCGGTGCTCCAGCTCGCGCCGAAGTCGAAGGTCACGATCTGTTTGAGGAAAATCCAAAGCTGCACGTAGTAGGGCTGGTCGATGCCGAGCTGGTGGCGGATGTTGGCGATCTGCGCGGCATTGGACATCTTGCCGGCCAAGATATAAGCCGGATCGCCGCCCACCCAGTTGAACAGGATGAACACCATCAGGATCACGCCGGCCATGGTCGGCACCATCTGCCACAGGCGGCGCACAATGTAAGCTGTCATGTCAGTGCGCCGCTACGTCCCGCGTTTTTACGTCCCGCATTTTTACGTCCATATAGAGCCATTCCGCATTGAGAATCGGATGCTTCTTGAAGCCCAGCACCCAGGGCTGGGTGACCCAGTTGCGCACGCGCACCGTCTCCACCAGCCACACCGTATCGGCTTCCATCTGGCGGTTCATCTTGGCATACAGGGCATAGCGCTCGGGTCCGGGCGGCAGAGCCATCGCCTGCTTGTACAAGGCATCGAAGGCCGGCGACTGGTAACAGGCCATATTGCCCTGGCGCGCGTTCGGACCATAGAGCTGCTGCAGGAAATTCTCCCCGTCGGGATAGTCGGCATTCCATGCAGAGTTCCACATCATCAGCTTGCACCCGAGCGCCGCTTCCTGGTGATCCTGGAAATTGCTCACCGGGAATTCCGCATGGATGCCGATCTTGTCCAGCCCGCGTTGCCACAGCTCGGCCATCTCGGTATAAATGGCCGCCGGTTCGCGCGCGATGGATATCACCAGCGGCTTCCCGTCGGGCATGGTGCGCCAGCCGTCGGCGCCGCGCTTGTAGCCGAAATAATCGAGCAGCCGGTTGGCCAGGTCCGGATCGTAGGGAATGCTGGAGCGGTATTGCGGATCGTACCCCGCCACGCCAGGCGGAATCGCCATCTGCGCCGGCACGGCCTGGCCGTTGCGGATCAAGGCGATTTCCTGCTTGATGTCGTAAGACATCGCAATCGCGCGGCGCAGCGCGATCTTGTCCTTGCCATAGCCGCCCACCACCGGGTCGGTCATGTTGAAGAAGGTATAGGTGATACCGGGATCAACGGCGCGGTCCAGGTGTATCCCTTCCCCGGCATATTCCGGTTTCAGGTGATCACCCTCCATCACCTTGGGCGCAGCCAACTGGGGCAAAAAGTCCATGTCCATCTGCTTGTCGGCAAAGGCCAGCCAGCGCGACTGCTCTTCCTGCACGATACTGATCTCGATGCGGTCGATCTGCGGCAAGCGCTTGCCCTGCATGTCCTTGACGACCTGCGCGTCATTGGGGCCATCGCCGGCGGCAAAATCCCAGGTCAGGCCGCGGAAGTCGGGGTTCTTCGCCAGCATGATCCGGCTCGACGGCACATATTGGGCCAGCATATAGGGCCCGGTGCCGACCGGATGCATGTTGGTCTGGCGCGGATACGCCTCGATCGCCTCGCGCGCCACCGCACCCATGCCTGAGGGCATAGCCATCACGTAAGGGAAGTTATAGTCAGGCGCGGTCAATTCGATGCGCAAGGTATAACGATCGAGCGCCTTCAAACCGGCCACGAGCGCGTCGTAATCGAAATGTCCGCTTTTCTGCGCTTGCGCTGCCTGCGCATCGAGTCCGACAATCTTGCCGGCCAGGAAGTTAATCAATGGGGAATGGTTTTGCGGATCGAGAATGCGCTCGAAGCTGTAGATATAGTCGGCCGCCGTCAATTCGCGGCGCTTGCCCTTGAAGGCCGGGTCCGGCGTGAAATAGATGCCCTTCCTGACGTGGAAGACATAGACCTTGCCGCCATCGCTCACTTCCGGCATCGCTTCGGCCGTCCCGGGCACGAGCTTGGCCGGCCGCGCCATGTAGTCATAGGTCAGCAGGCGCTCGAAAATCATCTCCGTCACCTTGGCGGAATACCAGTTGACGTTCAACGCGCCGTCAAACCCGGAATCGGGCGCCTCGAACAGCACACGCAGCACCTTGGGGTCCGCCTGCGCCGTCAGCGCCAGCGGGCCGAGCGACAAGAGCAATACGCACCGCAACAAAACAGGCAGCAAATTACGCATCCAGCCGACTTCCCTCTATCTAGTATGTATGGACAATCCGCGAGTCTACGCGAAGCATGGCCTGGCGGCGCATTTTCCCGCAAGGGAAACCATGCGAAATCGGTGCCCATCTTGCGCCGACTGAAAGCCTTGCCAGAACTAATTGTCGATTTGTACAGTCTCATGCTGGCAATCACGAATTGGCATGGCTCTTTAACAAAACGGCGAACAGAATGGAAATCGATCCCATCGCGGCAATCGCACGGTCGTTCGCAGTCAAAATCGACCCGAAACATGCCCGGAGAGGGATTTTTTGACATAAATTTTCAGTTTTTTTTCGCTATCATTTCCTTGTCTGTAAGACATTTTCAAAGCACCTGTTGCTGTTCCGGAAACCCTGCCGTTGAGGAAAATCAGCCATATATTGTTCGGAGCGGGAATACTTCGGACGTCATATTGTGGTGGCATTGATAAATCCACGTTAAAAAACTAAATTTTATTCAGAGAGCGGTTTTTAGCCTATCGGCACAGGGTTGTTACCCGGTCTATACGAATTTTCAAGACGGAATTCCTGCTGAAAATTCGGGGTTTGAAAATTGTATTGATAGAAAATTCAACGTATGTATAATCCGCATACCCTTGAGCCTGTTATGGGCTGGACCCGTGTTTTTCCCAGTGAATTCAACACCGGTTTGCCGATCACAAGCTCCGATTCAGACAGGCACAGACCTAGAGCTTCAGAGGGATTCAAGTAACGGAAGGAATTGGAGGAAGCACGCATGGATTTCTCACAAAACGAGACCAGCCCACTGAGGAAATTTGGTGGATTGGGAGTCGTTGTACTGGTGCACATCGTCGGGGCCTGGTTTTTGATCA
>FTAT01000068.1_pt1 | contig 15333 bp, 13 predicted proteins | sample 1639161 | NCBI WGS metagenome assembly FTAT01 (sample SAMEA3914812, study PRJEB12502) | metagenome | biome: forest; material: soil | place: Canada | collected 2011-07-07 | depth 0.1 m
GCCATGGCATTCAACACCACCAGCCGCGCATCGTCGACCCAGCCGTCGGAATAGATGAAGCCGCGCTTGAAGCGCTCGAACAGCGGCTGGCCGGCGGCGTGCTTGCGCAGATTGACACCGCGCGAACTCGGCAGCAACTCGCGCTTGGCGAGCAGGTCGTACAGCAACATGCCGGCACGTATCATCCAGGCCGGGCGCAAGCCATCCTCGTGCGGCATGACGAAGCGCAGGGGCCGCATGATGTGCGGCGCGCTGCGCAATAGCACTTCGCGTTCGATCAGGGCCTTTCTTACCAGGCGGAATTCGTAGTATTCGAGATAGCGCAAGCCGCCGTGGATCAGCTTGGTCGAGGCCGACGAGGTGTGGGAAGCGAGATCGTCCTTCTCGCACAGGATGACCGAGAGGCCGCGCCCGGCGGCGTCGCGCGCAATGCCGGCACCGTTGATGCCGCCGCCGACCACCAGCAGGTCGCAATGACGTTGATCCGTGTGTTGATCTTTTTGCTCCATCGGCAAATGCTAGCGCATTTCCGGGGACGCGGCGTGGGATAATGGAGGCCAAACCATCGCTATACGATAAGCCATGTCTTTCCCGCCGCTGCAAAACGACACCTTCCTGCGCGCCCTGCGCCGCCAACCGGTCGATTACACCCCCGTCTGGCTGATGCGCCAGGCCGGGCGCTACCTACCGGAATACCGCGCCACGCGCAAACAAGCCGGCTCCTTCCTCGGCCTGGCCAAGAATCCCGGCTTCGCCACCGAAGTGACACTGCAGCCGTTAGACCGTTATCCGCTCGATGCCGCGATCCTGTTCTCCGACATCCTGACCGTGCCCGACGCGATGGGCCTGGGCCTGTACTTCACTGAAGGTGAAGGCCCGAAGTTCGAACGGCCGTTGCGCGACGAGCAGGCGGTGAAAGCCTTGCGCGCGCCGGACATGGTCGAGCTGCAATACGTGTTCGACGCCGTGACACAGATTCGCGGCGCCTTGAACGGACGCGTGCCGCTGATCGGCTTTTCCGGCAGCCCGTGGACCTTGGCTTGCTACATGGTCGAAGGCAGCGGTTCGGACGACTACCGCACCGTCAAGACCATGCTGTACCAGCGGCCCGACTTGATGCATCACATCCTCGCCACCAATGCGGAGGCCGTGGCGGCCTACCTGAACGCCCAGATCGAGGCCGGTGCACAAGCCGTCATGCTGTTCGATTCCTGGGGCGGCGCACTGGCCGACGGCGCCTACCAGGAATTTTCGCTGGCCTACATGCGCGAGGTGGTGAAGAAGCTCAAGCACGAACATGAAGGCGTGGACATTCCCTGCATCGTTTTTACCAAGGGCGGCGGCCTGTGGATCGAGCAGATTGCCGACATCGGCGCCGACGCGGTTGGCCTGGACTGGACCGTCAACCTGGGCGAAGCACGCGCCAAGGTCGGCTACAAGGTGGCGCTGCAAGGCAATCTCGATCCCGTGGTGCTGTTTGCCGGCCACGACCAGATCCGAGCCGAAGTTGGCCGCCTGCTGCAATCGTTTGGCCGCCACCAGGCCGATTCGGGTCATGTATTCAATCTGGGCCATGGCATTTCCCAGCATACCGACCCGGAAGCGGTCACCGTGCTGGTCGATGCCGTGCATAGTCTGAGCAGACCACTTCATGCCGGTCTGTAACGGCTCCCTTTTGTTGCGCTGTGCATCTTATGCACAGATAGAGCAGGTGGGAAAGCCAAATTATTTTTTTCCGGCAGTTTTTTCATCTAACCAAGCGTGATTTCTAACTGCTTGATTTAAAAGGATAAAAAAATTGCCCCTCGTTTCAGCAATCTGTTGAAACCCGCGCCGATTCTGGCGTCTGCGGCTGTCAAGGGGGTGTTATCCACAAAGTTTTCCACAGACTTTGTGGATAGGTTAAAAAGCGTTTACGAAACCGCTCTTTAGCGAACTTCTTCAAGTAAAACCTGAAGAGTATGGTGCAGCGCAAGAAAGTTTCGATGGCCGTCTGCCGGCCGTTTTCAGTTGCGACAGTTACAAGACGTTATTGCTTGTCAGTATAAGACCGGAAACATTTTTACTGCCTGAAAGCAACGAAAATCGACCGGAAAAAATGTCGGTGAGCAAGTTGTTTTGATTTGCCGCATCGGACTTATGCACAAAAAAAGTGTGTTGCGGAGCAGCAGAAATATTTAACACAATTTACCAAAGATGTTTTTTGGTAAATTTTAAGTGATTGATTTGATTAGGATAATTTTTTGCATTTCAAATGGTCAAGCTAATGAAACCCTTGCAAATACGGGGCTTAGGGCCTGTCAAGGGGTGCTTATGCACAAAGTTATCCACCGGCTTTGTGGATAGAATAAAAATGACTTATGAAACCGCAGCTTAGCCAAATTCCTCAAGTAATACTTTAACTTCGTGGAACCAAAAATACTGCGCGTGGCGGTAGATTCGCCACTTGATTTTGCGCTGGACTATCGCTGGAGCGGTGCGGACGATGGTTCGACATCAACCCCCGCTGTCGGCCAACTGGTATTAGTGCCCTTCGGCCGCCGGGAAGTCGTGGGCCTGGTCGTGGAGGTGCTCGACCAGACCGAGCTGATCGATGACAAGATTCGCAGCAAGATCCGCGATGTGATCGCCGTGCGCAGCACGCTCGCGCCGGTATCTGGCGCCTGGATCGACCTGTGCCGCTTTGCTGCCGACTATTACCAGCGCCCGCTGGGCGAGGTGGCGCTGCCCGGCCTGCCCAAGAGCTTGCGTGCGGAAAAGACCACGGCGCTCGACAAGGCCTTGAAAAAGTTCGCCAAGCTCGCGGCAAGTCCAACCCCAGGCAACGCGGTTGCCGGCGCGGCCGAACTCAATGCAGAGCAGAGCCGTGCGGTCGACGCGATTGCCGAGGCGTCCGGCTACGCCCCCATGCTGCTCTATGGCGTTACCGGCAGCGGCAAGACTGAAGTCTATTTGCAGGCGATCGCGCGCTGCCTGGCGGCGGATCCTGAGGCGCAGGTGTTGATCATGGTGCCGGAAATCAACCTGACGCCGCAGCTCGAAGATAATGTGAAGAGCCGCTTTCCCGGCTTGACGGTAGCCACGCTGCACAGCGGCCTGGCCGAAGGCGAACGGCTACGCAGCTGGCTGGCGGGCCATCTCGGGCAAGCCAGCATCGTGCTCGGCACGCGGCTCGCGGTGCTGGCTTCGTTGCCGCGCCTGAAATTGATCCTGGTCGACGAGGAGCACGATCCCTCATACAAGCAGCAGGAAGGCTTGCGCTATTCGGCGCGTGATCTGGCCGTGTGGCGCGCGCATCAATTGGCCATTCCCATTGTGCTCGGTTCGGCCACACCTTCGCTGGAGAGCTGGCAGCATGCGCAATCGGGCCGCTACAAGAAGCTCGAGATGAAATCGCGCGCCGTGCGCGATGCCGTCCTGCCCAAGGTGCGCATGATCGATCTGGAGCGCGACAAACCGACCGAAGGCTTGAGTTCGCTGCTGGTTGCCGCCATGAGCAGCCGCCTGGAGCGAGGTGAGCAATCACTCCTGTTCCTCAACCGGCGCGGCTATGCGCCTGTTGTGGCATGCGACGCCTGCGGCTGGATCAGCAATTGCACGCGCTGCTCGGCCTATCTGGTGCTGCACAAGCTTGACCGCCGCCTGCGCTGCCACCATTGCGGGCTGGAACAAGTCATCCCGCGCGGCTGCCCGACCTGCGGCAACGTCGATATCCAGCCGCTGGGGCGCGGCACGCAGCGCGTGGAAGAGGGCTTGCAGCGGCATTTTCCCGAAGCGCGCGTATTGCGCATCGACGCCGATTCGACGCGCCGCAAAGGCAGCGCCGAAGCCGCGTTCGACGCGGTGCATCGCGGTGAGGTCGATATCCTGATCGGCACCCAGATGGTCGCCAAGGGACACGATTTCCGCAACCTGACCTTGGTTGGCGTACTCAACCCCGACACCGCGCTGTTTTCGCAGGATTACCGCGCTGGCGAGCGGCTGTTTGCGCAACTGATGCAGGTGGCCGGGCGCGCAGGACGCGTAGGGCAGAAGGAAGGGGGCAACGCGGGCGAAGTGTTGATCCAGAGCCGCTATGTACACCATCCCCTGTATGCCGCCGTTGCCAGGCACGACTACGACGGCTTCGCGCGCGGCCTGCTGACCGAGCGCGAACAGGCCGCCCTGCCGCCCTTCCTGTATCAAGCCATCCTGCGCGCCGAAGCGCGCGCGCTGCAAGTTGCGCTCGATTTTCTGGGCGAAGCGGCCGTTTGCATCGAGCACGCCGGCATCACCATCAACGATCCCATTCCCATGACCATCACGCGCGTAGCTAACATGGAGCGCGCGCAACTGCTGGTCGAATCAAGTTCGCGCCCGGCTTTGCAGGCTTTCCTCAAGCAGTGGATGGCGGTCTTGCGCGAAAGCAAGGCGCGCGTCAAATGGTCGCTTGAAGTCGATCCGACCGACATCTGAATATGGCAATCCGCTGAACTTGTAACATCCCAGCTTGCCTAATCGTTAAGTCTGGTGATTTTCCTTACGGCAACCAGGCAACACAAGCACAAGGAAACTTAACGTTCCTTGATCTTTGGTCATCGGCAATGCCGTTACAATCGCTTACATTTAGCGCACGCGCCGGAACGGGATACGCGTCAGCGGAAATCCGTAACGTTACCCACAAGGTAGCTTTTATGAGATCGATTCAAGAACATCAAGCCTTACTGCACGTAGCCATGCCATTCCACCTCACCACGCCACAGGAAGCGTTTGGGCGCTGCTTTGCGGCCGCCTTGGGTATCGCCGATTCTGCATACCACCACGGCATCAAGGTCGAACTGGTGCGCTGGCAAGTCGTCGGCGACCGCGACTTCTGCGATCACTGGGCGCTGGTCTGCGGCGAGGGCACCGTTATCGATCCGACCCGGGTGCAGGTCGACGGCAAGACCGATCTAGTTCAGCCGATGGCGAGCTATCCCCGGCATTATCGCAATCCGCGCCGCTATCCGGCCGAACTGCTGTTGCCGATGTTTGCGCAATTGGCCGTTGAAGAGGAACAGCGCATTCCGCTTCGTTTCATGTGGGGCAGCGGTATCGCCCTGGTGCGCCACGACATGCGTCGTGCCTGGCAAGCCAGGCAATGGCGCGCATGGTCAAGCGGAATAGGACAGATGGCACACGTCGCCTGGCGCACCACGCTCGGCGCCCTGCAGCATCAATGGATTCTTCCGCCGCAGAACCCCATGGGTTCGCGCGCGGCGTAAGTGTTCCAGCGGCCCGTTAGGCCGATCCGGTCAAGCCGCCAAGCATCGGCGTTCAATCGAGCTTGCCTTGCTCCGCCATCTGCCGGATCAGGCTGATGGTGTCGATATCGGCTTCCTTGTAGGCCGATTGGCGGAATTCATTGTAGAACGCATCGAGGCCCTCGCTATCGACGGCACTGTCCTCATAATCGAAACGCACCAGCAAATGGCCTTCGGAGGGTTCCTCGATCGACATCGTCAGCCTGGAGGCGGCGATGTCGGCCTGTTGCGGCACCCAATATTCGACGCGCTGGCCGGGATAGAACACCACCGTGTCGTGCACGTTGATTTTCCCGTAGTGCAATAGGCGGGTCACCGAATCGGTCTTGCGATCGGATAGTTCGCAGCGGTCCAGGTGCGGCATGAACAGCTCGGGCTGTTCGGCACGCATGACCAAGCCGCGCCAAACCTGCGCGCGCGTCAAGGTGTCGATCAGCGGATTCAAGGGATCGTTGATTTCAACGAGATGATGGAATTGCATGGGCTAATCTGCTAGCGCAAAGGTAAAAGGAATAATTATCGCACCATGCTGTCGTCCTCGGTCGTTGCCATGCCTATCTCCCTTGGAAACGCGTCAAGCGGCGATTCCGTTGAGCCTGGCCAGGTCGGCGTCGGAAAGGCGCAACTTTTCGGCAGCAAGATTCTCGCGCAGGTGGGCGAGCGAGGAGGTGCCGGGAATGGCCAGTACGTTCGGCGCGCGTTGCAAGAGCCAAGCCAGCGCTGTTTGCATCGGCGTGGCGCCGACGTTTGCGGCGACTTCCGACAGCGTGGCTGATTGCAGCGGCGAGAAGCCGCCCAGCGGGAAGAAGGGCACGTAGGCGATACCGTCCCTGGCCAGGTCGTCGATCAGCGCGTCGTCGGCGCGGTGCGCCAGGTTGTAGTTGTTTTGCACGCAAACGATGGGTGCGATCTTCTGGCCGTCCTGGACTTGCTTGCGCGTGACGTTGGAGAGGCCGATGTGGCGCACCAGACCTTGCCGGCGCAGTTCGGCCAGCACCGAGAGCGGCTCTTCGAGCGAACCTTCGGCGGGACCGTGGGTGTCGAACATGGCGCGCAGATTGACCGCATCGATGACGTCCAGCCCGAGATTGCGCAGGTTGTCGTGCACGGCCTGGCGCAGTTCCTGGGCCGAGAAGGCCTGCAGCCAGGCGCCCTTGTCGTCGCGCCGCGCGCCGATCTTGGTGACGATGACGAGGTCGTCGCGATAGGGATGCAGTGCCTCGCGGATGATCTCGTTGGTCACGTGCGGGCCGTAAAAATCGCTGGTGTCAATGTGGTTCACGCCGTGCCCGATCGCTTCGCGCAACACGGCGACGGCAGTTGCACGGTCCTTGGGCGGGCCGAACACGCCCGGGCCGGCCAGTTGCATGGCGCCGTAGCCCATGCGGTTGACGATCTTGTCGCCGAGCTTGAAGGTGGATGGATGCGTAACGTTGTTGGCATTGCTCATGATGGACCTCCTGTTGGGATAGGCCCATTCTAGGCGCCTGCACGTCATTCGATAATTCCCTATAATTCACACAGGTTGTGCGGAATTTCGCACAATAGGCTTGCTCGACAAGCCTCGACCGATCAGCAGCACTTCATGAACCGTACATTGTGAGCCGCATGCAATGCGCCGCCATCAATGAATTTCGATCTCGCCGATTTGAATGCCTTCGTTGCCGTGGCCCGCGCCAAAGGCTTCCGCGAAGGCGCGCGTGCGAGCGGCACCAGCGCATCGGGCTTGTCCGAGGCCGTGCGTCGGCTCGAAGCACAACTGGGCGTGAGGCTGCTCAACCGCACGACGCGCAGCGTGATGCCGACCGAGGTCGGGCAGCGCCTGCTCGACCGTCTCACACCGGCCTTGAACGAGGTGGAAGCAGCATTGGACGTGGTCAACGTATTCCGCAGCCGCCCGGCGGGCACCTTGCGCTTAAACGTGCCGGTGGTGGCCGCGCGCTTGGTGCTGCCTAGCCTTGTGCCGCCATTTTTGGCCACCTATCCCGAGATCAAGCTCGAAGTCATCGCCGACGACAGTTTCGTCGACGTGTTGGCCGCCGGTTGCGACGCTGGCATCCGTTACGTCGAGCGGTTGGAGCAGGACATGATCGCGGTGCCCATCGGGCCGCGCGTGCAACGCTTTGCCACCGCCGCGTCACCGCAATACCTGGCGCGCCATGGCCGCCCCAAGCATCCGCGCGATCTGCTTGATCACGCTTGCGTACATGGGCGCTTTGCCGGTAGAGCCATTGCCTCATGGGAATTTGAACGCAAGGGCGAGATTGTGCGCATCGACCCGAAGGGGCAGCTTTTGGTGCAGATCGGCGGGGCGACGGACTTGCTGGTGGAGGCGGCGATCGCCGGGGCGGGGATCGTCTACCTGTTCGAAGAGTGGCTGCGGCCGCATATCAACAGCGGCGCACTCGAACCCGTGCTGGAACCGTGGTGGCTGTCGTTTCCGGGAATGTTTCTCTACTATCCCGGCAGGCGCCTGGTGCCGGCGCCCTTGCAGGCCTTCATCGATTTCGTCAGGGCATTCCCGGCATCGGCTTCCGCACCGATTTCTCCACATATCCCATAAATACGGGATTGTTATGGTCGGTGCTTTTGGTTATAAAGTAAATCTTGAACAATCAACATCAAGAAACACATGAAAACGCTTTACGACCTGCTTGAAGTCGAAGCCGGTGCGACCCAGGCGCAGATCGAACAAGGCTACAAACGCCAGCTTGACCGTTATCTCGAGCGGCCGCAGGCGGGCCGCAACGATCAAGAGACGCGCCGCATCCAAAACATCCGCGAAGCTTACCTGTTGTTGTGCTCGCCGCAAAAACGGCAGATTTACGACCAGCAGCTGCAGATTTTCCGCCTGGCCAGGAAGCGTCTGTTCAACCGCGCCAATCTCTGGCGTGCGGCGCTTGCAACCTTGGGCGTGCTGGCGGTGGCGGGCGGGATTTACCTGAGCCACGATACGCGCGGCCACGCCTGGAACGATCCGGGCAATGGCGCCGACCAGGCCATGTTGACCCAGGTTGGTTCGGCGGGGGCGCAGAGCGGCAACTAGGTGGCGCTATATCAAAAAGAAAGCGGCGCATGAGCGCCGCTTTTTCTTTATGCCGTCATCGTCAATTGTCGTCGGAACCGAAATCGATGTCGCTACTGCTACTGTTACTGCTGCTGTTGGGGCCGGCATCGCCGAAATCGATATCATCGGAAGAATCCTGGCGGCGCGGTTCTTCATAGACCGGCACCTCACGTACTTCATGGATTTCGCGCACCACTTCGCGGTCGTGATGGCCGCTCATCATCTCGCCTAACGCCACACCGGCAATCACGCCGCCTATCGCACCCATGCCGTTGTTCTGCTCGACATACATCGGTTGCTGCATCACTTGCGGATAGGCCTGCGGATAGCCTTGCGGATACCCCGCCGGCTGGTACACCGTATTCAGCCCGTTGTTGACGACGGCACCTGGATTCATGCCGTTATTGACTTGTTGCGGCATACCGAAGCTATTGCTCTGGCCGCCCTGGTAGACCGATTGCGGCGCATTATCCTGCACGGGTTCCGCTACCTGTGCCGGCTGCGGTGTCGGATCGGCCTTGCCCTCGAACTTGCGGCGCAGGTGCGCCAGGTTGTCTGATTGCGTATCGATTTCGTGCTGCGCAACCGGTGCCTTCGATAGCCGATCGATCAAATCGATCAGGGCCTTCTCGGCATCGTCCAGTTCGGCCAGCAAGGCGGTATTGGGCGGGCTGGCCATGCGCATGTCCAGGCGCAGCGGCTTGACCGATTCGAGCAGGGTGCTGGCTTGCTTCAATTGCTCCTGGCGCAGCGCCTTGACGCGGGCCTCGTCCTCTTGCTTGTCCTTCTCGGCGGTGCGGCGGAAGATGAACCAGCCGCCGACACCAAGCACGATCAACGCCAGCACGATCCACAACATGGTATGGCCGGACTTGCGTGGTACTTCGGGCACGGGCGGCACAACGGGCGCAGGCGATGCCATGCGGACCTGCGCGGCGGGCATGGCAGGGCCGACAACAGGCGCAGCCGAATGCGCGGTCTCGTTGGCCAGCTTGTCGCCGAACACTTGCACGTTCAAGGGTGCCTTCTCGAACGAATAACCCGGATCGAGCCGCTTCATCTCGTTGAATTCGCGCAAGGCTTCATCGTGCTTGCCGTTCTTGTCGAGGATTTGCGCAAAGATGTAGTGGTAGCGCGCATTGCCGGGGTCGCCTGCCACAACTTCGCGCATCAGCTTTTCGCCCTGCACCTCGTCGTGGTTGACGTGGACGGCGACATCGACATCGTGCAGCGTCGCAGCGGCGCAGGCCGCGCCGGCGAAGGAGAGCGCCAACATGGCGGCGCACAGTTTGCCCAATAGTTTCATGGTTGTCCGGCGTTGGGAATCATTAGGAGGGCACGGGATGAGGCAAACATGCGTTCCGCATCATCGCGCGCGCGCTTTACTGCGACGCCTGCATCTTGGCTTTGAGCGCTGCCAGGCGGCTTTCCGCCGAATCGCCGCTGGTATTGACGTGGCTCAAGCGGTCATCAAGCGACTTGCCCGAAGCGGCATCGACCGAGGCCAGGCGCGCATCGGCACGGGCCGAAGTCAACTGCGCCTTTTCTTCCAGGCGGGCAAAATCTTCCGACAGGTTCTTCCCGCCGATGCCGCCCAAGGCGGTGGCAGCGGTTTGCTTGGCGCTGGCAACCTGCTCCTGCACTTCGATGACTTCGGTGCGGCTCTTCAAGTCGGTGCGGCGTTGGCGCATGTCTTCGATCTGGCGATCCAGTTCTTCCACGGTGGGTTTCAACTGGGCGATCTGCGCGTCGTAAGCCTTGGCCTTGTTTTCATGGTCCAGCTGGGCGTTCAAGGCATCGGTGGCGAGCGCATCGTCGCCGGCCTTGACGGCGTTGGCGGCCCCCTGGCCGTAGCGTGTCGCTTCCGAGGCTTCGTGATCGTGCTTCGATTGCAGCACTGTCAATTGCGCGCGCACGTCGGTCAGCGCGGATTCGGCCTTGGCGATACTGTCGTCGAGATCGCGCACGATCTGGCGCGCATCGCGTGCAGGATCGGCGACGGCATCGGCGGAGTCGTTGAGCACGCCCTTGATAGTGCGCGACAGGGAATCGAGAAAATGCATCTGAATCTCTCCGTGAGGTAGTCCGGCTGGAAAATTAAAGAATTACTATTTGAGACGGGTTCTCAGTGTAGTTAGCAACCAAGAATCCTTCAAGTGAATAAAGCACATCTTTCATTTAGGCAAGACGCAGGGGAAATCCTGACGTCCCTGATACAATGGCAGCCTTTCGTGCGATGTGCATCGGTAAAACATCGCACGCTTGACCGAAGCACAACCCCTGCATGTCGACACCCTTCCCCGGATTGAACGCGCCCCAGCGCGAAGCCATCAAATACATGGACGGCCCCTGCCTGGTGCTGGCCGGCGCCGGTTCGGGCAAGACGCGCGTGATCACGCAAAAGATCGCGCACCTGATCGAAGAGTGCGGCTACGAGTCGCGCCATATTGCTGCTTTGACCTTCACCAACAAAGCCGCCACCGAGATGCAGGAACGGATCGGCAAGATCCTGCAAGACCCGAAGCAGGCGAAAAACCTCACGGTCTCGACCTTCCATTCGCTGGGCGTGAAAATCCTGCGCCAGGAAGCGACCAACCTCGGCTTGAAGGACCGCTTTTCCATCATGGACAGCGACGACTGCTTCTCGCTGGTGCAGGACATGGCGGTGACGACCGACAAGCAGATGGTACGCCGTATCCAGAGTGCGATTTCGCTGTGGAAGAACGGCCTGGTCGACCCGGAAGCGGCAATCAAGAGTGCCGTGACCGAAGACGAGGCGCAGGCCGGGCGCATCTACCGCAGCTATGTCGCCACATTGTCAGCCTACCAGGCGGTCGATTTCGACGACCTGATCCGCCTGCCGGTCGAGCTATTCCGCAGCAACGACGCGGCGCGCGACAAATGGCAGCGCCGCCTGCGCTATCTGCTGGTCGACGAATACCAGGACACCAACACTTGCCAGTACGAGCTGGTCAAGCTGTTGGTCACTGGCATAGGCAAGAAGCCGATGTTCACGGCGGTGGGCGACGACGACCAGGCGATCTATGCCTGGCGCGGCGCGACGCTGGAAAACCTCAAGCAATTGCAGGTCGATTTCCCCGATCTGCGCGTGATCAAACTGGAGCAGAATTACCGCTCGACTACGCGCATTTTGCAGGCGGCCAATGCTGTCATCGGCAACAACCCCAAGCTGTTCGAAAAATCGCTCTGGTCCGAGCATGGCCTGGGCGACCCGATCAAGGTGCTCGGCATGCAGGACGACGAGCAGGAAGCCGAACAGGTGGCGATCATGATCTCGGCGCATCGCTTCGAGCGGCGCGCCAAGTTTTCCGACTACGCCATCCTCTACCGCGGCAACCACCAGGCGCGCGTGATCGAGCAAGCCTTGCGCAAGGAACGCATTCCTTACACGATCTCAGGAGGGCAAAGCTTCTTTGATCGTGCCGAGATCAAGGACATCATTTCGTATTTGCGCCTGATCGCCAACGAAGACGACGATCCGGCCTTCATTCGCGCGGTTACCACGCCACGGCGCGGCGTTGGACAATCGACCCTGGAAGCCTTGGGCGCCTATGCCGGGCAATGGCAATGCTCGCTGTTCGAGGCGGTGTACAAGGGCGGCATCGAAACCAAGCTGGCCGACCGGCAATTGACCCCGTTGCGCGAATTCTGCGACTTCATCAACGGCCTGGAAGCGCGCGCCCAGCGGTCTGGCCCCGCCGGCAGCGGCGACAATGCCGCCGCCGTGCTGGACGACATGATGAAGGAGATCAACTACGAAGCCTATCTCTACGACGCCTTCGACGACCGCGCCGCGCAGAGCAAGTGGCAAAACGTGATCGACTTCACGACCTGGTTGAAGGAAAAGGGCACGGGCGGGCGCGACGGCACCGATCCCGAAAAGAGCCTGCTCGAACTGACGCAGATGGTAGCCCTGATGAGCATGCTCGAAGGGCGCGACGAAGAACCCGACGCGGTGCGCATGTCGACGCTGCACGCCTCCAAGGGGCTGGAGTATCCGCACGTCTTCCTGGTTGGCGTGGAAGAAGGCATCCTGCCGCACAAGGGCGACCCCGACGCGCCGGCAGACACCATCGCCGCGCGCATCGAGGAAGAGCGGCGCCTGATGTACGTCGGCATCACGCGCGCCCAGCGCAGCCTGCACGTTACCTGGTGCAAGAAGCGCAAGCGCGCGCGCGAGCACGTGCATTGCGACGTGTCACGCTTCGTCAAGGAAATGAAGCTCGATGAAGGCGACGCAGTGCCGACCGAGGCCGAGACAATCACGCCGCAGAACCGGCTGGCCAATCTCAAGGCTTTGCTTTCCAAACCGAAACTAGTTAACGACATTTGACATTTGGTAGTTCCCACGGTGGAAAAGCCCGGTTACACTCATCGAACTCGACAACCTGCAACGGTGCCCGATGGCTGATGTAGTGATACGCGAACTGGCAGATTTCCCGCAGTGGATACCGACCATCTCGGCCTGGTACCACGGCGAGTGGCGCGACTTGCTCGGCGTGAATTCGGCTGAGGAAATCGCGCAGGGCCTGGCCAAGTGGCTGGTGCGCGACGCGATCCCAACGGCCTTGGTTGCCGTGGCTGGCGAGGAAGTGGTCGGCACGGTGGCGTTGAAGACGCGTGAGTTCGAGCAATTCGGCGAAGCGCCCTGGCTGGCTGGCCTCTTTGTCGTGCCGCAGCATCGCAAGTCCGGAGTAGGCATGCAGCTGTTGCGCGCTGCCGAAAAGAAGGCTGTCGCCATGGGTGTCCACAAGCTCTATCTCTATACCCCATGCGCGCAGCGCTTTTACCAGGCACTGGGTTGGCAAGTGAAACAGGAGATGACCCTGTATGCCAAGCCGGTCACGGTGATGGAAAAGGTGCTGCAGCCGCACAACCTGTTTCAAACTCCCCCCGCTCGCGCCAGAGGCTAGGGCCTGCAGACATAGCAACAGGCTATGGTTGCCACGGCCATGCATCCATGGCACGATACCCTGCGTACAAGCCAACAGGGGGTGACATGGATAACCAGCTTTCCGATACACCTGTATTGATCACACGGCGCCGTGGCTTGTTCACGCTCGGCGCGCTTGCCGCCACAGGTCTCGCGCAATCGGCCTGGGCCAAGGGCGGGGCAAACGCAGGCGACGCCGCCATCCTCAACGCCGCGCTGGCGCTGGAATTCCAAGCCATCGCCGCCTACCAGGTCGGCGCGGAATCGAAACTGCTGGAAAAGCCCGTGCTCGACCTGGCTGTGCAATTCCAGAGCCACCACAAGGCGCATGCCGCTATGCTGTCGGTGGCGGTGGAAAACTCGGGCGGTGTGCCCGTCGAATCGAAGACCATTGCCGACTATGCCTTCCCCGTCGATCAACTGAAATCGCAGGCCGATGTGCTGCGCTTTGCCGCCGGCCTGGAAAAGGCGGCGGCCTCGGCCTATGTAAACTCTTTGGCCAATCTCCGACAAAAGAATCTGATCAAGGGCGCCGCCGCCATTTTGGGCGACGAGACCATGCACTGGGCCGTGCTGCTGAATGCGCTCGGTGAAAACCCGGTGCCGGCCGCCTTCATTAGTTAGGAGAAATCATGGAAGAAGCAGAAGACCCGCGCCGCCGCATCCTGATCCAGATGCTCTCCGCCGGCGTGGCCGCAATGTTCCTCAAGCCGGACGAGGCGCATGCCGATGCGGTCTATGCCGAGACGCCAAGCAGGCTGCCGCCCGGGCAATCGATCTACCGCATCAAGGGCGAGGTCACGGTCGACGGCCGGCCCGCCACGCTCGATACGCAAATCCATTCCGGCTCGACGGTTCGCACGGGAGACAATAGCGAGGTCATCTTCGTCGCAGGCGGGCATTCGATGCTGGTGCGCGAAAACGGCGTGCTCGTGCTCAAGGGTCACGACGAGGGCGTGGGCGGCTTCCTCGTCTCGGCCTTGCGTCTCTTCCAGGGCAAGCTGTTGGCCGTATCGCGCAAGCAGAACTATTCGATCAACACCCCGACGGCCACCATCGGCATCCGCGGCACGGGCGTCTACGTCGAAGCCGAACCCGACCTGACTTATCTGTGCACCTGCTACGGCAAGACCAACGTCTTCGCGCGCCACGACGCGCACAGCCAGGACACGGTAATGGCAACGCACCACAACCGACCGCTCTACATCGCCGGCAAGGGGAAAGAAGGCAAGCTGATCAGGAAGGCCGGCTTTCGCAGCCATACCGACGAAGAATTGCTGCTGATCGAGACGCTGGTCGGGCGTACCACGCCTTTCCCCGTTCCCTACGACGGGCCCGATAATCCTTACTTCGGCACGTGATTTACAATGTCGGGGATAACTCCTCGACATTGTCACCGTGTCCGCCACCGACCCTGCAACACCACCGCGCAAAATCATCCACTGCGACTGCGATTGCTTCTACGCATCGGTGGAAATGCGCGACGACCCCAGCCTGCGCGGCAAGCCTGTCGCCGTGGGCGGCCGGCCCGATCAGCGCGGGGTGGTGGCAACCTGCAACTACGAAGCGCGCGAGTTCGGCATACGCTCGGCCATGCCGATGTCGCAGGCGGTGCAGCGCTGCCCCGATCTCGTCATCATCCGCCCGCAGATGGAGAAATACCGCATCGCGTCGCGCCTGATCGGCGAGATCTACCGTTCCTACACCGAACTGGTCGAGCCGCTCTCGCTCGATGAAGCCTATCTCGACGTGAGCAATTCGCCGCACCACCAGGGCAGCGGCACGCTGATCGCGCAAGAAATACGCGCGCGCATTTTCGACACCGTCGGCATCACCGCCTCGGCCGGGGTGGCGCCCAACAAATTCCTGGCCAAGATCGCCAGCGACTGGAACAAGCCCAACGGGCAATTCGTGATCCGCCCGCACGAAGTCGAGGAATTCGTCGCCGCGCTGCCGGTCAAGAAACTGCACGGCGTGGGCAAAGTCACGGCGGCCAAGCTGAACAAGATGGGCATCCTGACCTGCGCCGA
>FTAT01000049.1_pt1 | contig 14577 bp, 13 predicted proteins | sample 1639161 | NCBI WGS metagenome assembly FTAT01 (sample SAMEA3914812, study PRJEB12502) | metagenome | biome: forest; material: soil | place: Canada | collected 2011-07-07 | depth 0.1 m
CATTCAATTGTTTCATTCGATTGTAAAACGCAAAGTCGGCAAGCCATCGATCTCACCGCAAACAATACCGGCGCCGAATTCAAAATGCGCGCCGACGTAAGTACCCGTGGTCAGCACGCTGCCGGGCGGCAAAGGCAGGCTGCGCCGCAGGCAATGCCGCACCACCGAGGGCAGCAGCCGGCGTGGATCTCCCGCAGGATTGCTGCCCTTGCCCTGGAACAGAACCTTGTCGCCGGCAGCAAAGCGCACAGTTGGTGCCAGGAAATCGAAAGCCGGGTCATAGGCAGTCGCCTCGCCGACGACCAGCGCGCCATGGTTTTGCAAGTCACCCAACTGGATCAGCGGCTTGACATCGGGCCAACCTTCGACGCGGCTCGACACCAGTTCCACCGATACGCGCATGGTGTCGATTGCCTGCAGCACTGCGGCGTCTTCGGCTTCGGCTTCGTCGCGGAATTCGTAGGACAGGGAAAAGGCGATTTCAAGCTCCAGGCCGAGCACGGGGAAATCGGCGCGGCGCAGCACGGCGCCATCACGATGGATGCCGCCGGCGGGTAAAGGCGCGCCTTGCGCCGCCACGTCGGGCGAGCGCGCACCGATCTTCCAGCCGCCTGCCTGCTTCCCGATGGCATCGAGCATGCCTTCCTGAACGGCATAAGCCGCGTCCATGTCGGGTGGGGCCAGCTCTTGCGGAACGGCAACGGCGCGCTTGTTGCGCCACGCTGGGGCCAGCAATTGAATCAAATCGGACACGGACGGTTCAGACATCGATTCACCTCGATTCCGCCAACCGGGCTTGCGCCACGGTGGCTTGCACTTCGAACTTGTGCTCCGGATGCATACGATACGCCAAGACAGCACCGATTGCCAGCAAGAGCATACTGCCGAAGAACGGCAGCTCCCAATTGCCGAAGCGGTCGATCAAATACCCCGAAACAACGGGCGACAAAATCGCCGCCAGGGCAGAGCCGATGTTCATCATGCCGCTGGCGGTGCCCGAATACTGCGGCGCGATGTCCATCGGAATGGCCCACATCGGCCCTATCGTCATCTCGGCGAAGAAGAAAGCGATCGACAGGCAGCAGATCGAAACCGTCAAGTTATGGTTGAAGACAATGGGCGTCAAGGTCGCCAGCGAAAGGAACAGGCAGATCGCCACCATCTGGCTGCGCGCACGCTTCAGGTTGCCGCTCTTCTTCAAAATGCGGTCGCTCACGATGCCGCCCAGCGTATCGCCGACCACGCCGGCGAAGAATACGGCGGTGGCGAAACCGGCAGACGATTTCAGGTCAAGCTGGTAGCTGTGCAGGAAGTATTGAGGAATCCAGCTCAGATAGAGCCACAGCGTCCAGCCATAGCAGAAATAGACCAGCATCACCGGCAGCATGCGCCGGGCCAGCGGCATCCAGGGCACGGTCACGTTCTTCTTCCTTGGCGGCGGCAGCGCGGCCAATTCTTCGGGCGGCACGCCGGGATGGTCGGCCGGGTCTTCGGTGAAGATCGAGGCCCACACGGCAACCCATATCAGGCTCATCACCCCGCTGGCATAGAAGGCCACGCGCCAACCCCAGGCTGCCATGATAAGCGCGATCACCAAGGGTGCTGCCGAGTTGCCGACACGCGAAAAGGCATGGGTCAAGCCCTGGGCAAAGCCGCGCAGATCGCTTCTGACCCAGCGCGACATGGCCGAGGTCGCGGCAGGAAACGTCGCCCCCTCGCCCAGGCCCAGCAGCAATCGCGCCGCCAGCATGGAGTACAGCCCGAAAGACAGGCCGGTCAGGAAGGTCGCTACGGCCCACAACGCGCCGCAAAAGATCAGCGTGCGCTTGGCGCCGAAGCGGTCGCTGACCCAGCCGCCGATGATCTGGAACACCAGATACGGGTAAGCGAAGGCCGAGAACACGAAGCCGATCTCCGTCTTGTTCAGGCCGAATTCCTTGCCGAAACCTTCCGCCGCCGAACTGACGTTGACGCGGTCGAGGTAGGTCAGGAAATACATCAGGCACAGCATCAGCAGGACGAGCGAAGTCGCCCTCAGCAATACCGGTCGTTTCATGCGTTTGTCTCCAATTGATCTGCGCTTTCTCGTACTTTCTTGTACTTTCTTGCGCTTGCAACGAACGATGCCGGTATGCTTATTTGCGCTGCAAACCTCTCGGATGAGACGTCAAGTATTGCATAGCCGCCGCGACGCCGCTGCCGGCCAGTTTGACGCCGGCCAGAGTCAATCCCATCTCGCAGCCCGAGAGCGTGGCCATCAGCGTGAGGTCGTTCGCTTCGCCCAGGTGACCAATGCGGAACATGCGGCCCTTGACCTTGCCCAGGCCGGTGCCGAGCGACATGTCGTAGTTTTCATAGATGATCTTGCGGATCGCATCGGCATCGAAGCCTTCGGGCACGATCACGCCGGTCAGCACAGGCGAATAAACCTCAGGATCGGCGCATTGGACTTCCAAGCCCCAGGCCGTGACGGCGGCGCGGCAGGCAGCGGCCAGGCGCTGGTGGCGCGCGAACACGTTTTCCAGCCCTTCGCCTTGGATCATGTCGAGCGCTTCGGCCAGGCCGTAAAGCAGATTGGTGTTGGGCGTATAGGGCCAATAGCCGGTGGCGTTCATCTCGATGATTTCAGCCCAGCCCCAAAACGCGCGCGGCAGTTTGGCCGTCTTGGAAACAGCCAGTGCCTTTTGCGACACCGCATTGAAGCTGATGCCCGGCGGCAGCATCAAGCCCTTTTGCGAGCCCGAGATGGTCACGTCCACGCCCCACTCGTCGTGGCGGTAGTCCGCCGAAGCCAGGCCCGAGATCGAATCGACCATCAACAGGGCCGGATGCCCGGCAGCATCGATGGCGCGGCGCACGGCGGCAATGTTCGAGGTCACGCCAGTCGAAGTTTCGTTGTGCACTACGCATACGGCTTTGATCTTGTGCTCGCGGTCTTCGCGCAGGCGTGCTTCGATCATGTCGGCCTGCGCGCCGCGACGCCAACCTTCGGTTCCCGGCAGCCCGATGAATTCCGGCTTCAGCCCGAGCGCCTCGGCCATCTTCTTCCACAGTGTGGCGAAGTGGCCGGTTTCAAACATCAAGACCGTATCACCCGGGCTAAGGGTATTGACCAGCGCCGCTTCCCAGGCGCCGGTGCCGGATGCGGGATAGATCACCACCGGTTGCTCGGTCTGGAATATCGTCTTGATGCCGGCCAACACACGCAAACCCAGCGCACCGAATTCGGGGCCGCGATGGTCGATGGTGGGATAGCTCATGGCGCGCAGGATGCGGTCCGGCACCGGGCTTGGGCCGGGAATCTGAAGAAAATGGCGGCCTGCGGGATGGAAATCGAGGGTAAGCATGGCGTCTCCTAAGCTTGTTTGGTTAGTCGGTCACATTTTGAATTTTGTATACAAAATACTTTAGCAGAACAAAGCAAGGAAATGAAGTGCTATTTGATGTCGTTCGCAAGAAATTTTACATTGCAGTTCATCATCAAAAATTGGGAAGGCTTCAATAGCCGAAAATTCCAGATAAAAATCAAACACTTGACGGAAACCATGGCGGTTTGCAACAATATCGTCGTAAATCTGTACCCAAGATGCCGGAATCTCCAATATAGTCAGAATTTGGCGCTAAAATAGGCAAAACGTCAAAGCATTGCTTTGCATGCAAAATACAATCATGCCCGAGGAACAAATCATCCCCATGCGCCTGGAGCGCCAGCGCCTGCACGATACGGTGGTCGAGCATCTGCGCAACCTGATCGTCGAAGGCGCACTCCCGCCCGGCACCAAGTTGAACGAGCGAGAGTTGTGCGAACGCTTCGGCATCTCGCGCACGCCCTTGCGCGAAGCGATGAAGGTGCTGAGTGTGGAAGGCTTGGTCGAGATCCTGCCCAACCGCGGCGCAACCGTTTCGCGCATGAGCGAGACCGAGATCTGGGAAACGTTCGAGCTGATGAGCGGCCTCGAAGCCTTGTCGGGCGAGCTGGCTTGCGAACGCATATCCTCTGTCGAACTGGCCGAGATCAAGGCGCAGCACTACGCCATGCTTGCAGCCAAGGCGCAGCACGATCTGCCGGGCTACTACAGCCGCAATCAAGCCATCCACGACAAGATCAACGCCGCCGCGCGCAATTCGGTGCTGCGCCAGACTTACCTCACGCTGAACCGGCGCCTGCAAGCCTTGCGCTTCAAATCCAACTTCAAGGCCGACAAGTGGGATAGCGCGGTACACGACCACGAAGAAATGATCAAGGCGCTCGAAGCGCGCGACGGCAAACGCCTGGCCGCGATCCTGCGCCAGCATTTGCTCGACAAACGCGCAGCCGTGCTGGCCGTGGCGGCGGAAGCGGCGTCGGCATCCTGAGCCGATGACGGACGCCGACGCCATATCGCATAAGCTACATAAGGCACCGGTTTTCATCCTCTGCGCCGGCACGGTCGGCGACATCTACCCTCTTCTGCGCATCGGCCGGGCGCTAAAGCAGCGCGGCCATGCCGTCACCTTCATCGGCCCGGAAATCCACGAGCATCACGTCGCACGCGCCGGGTTGCCGTTTCATTCGATCTTTTCGACGGCGCAACATCTGGCGATCATCGGCAATCCCGACGTCTGGCATCCGCGCAAGGGACTCTCCGTCATCTTGAGCGGCCTGCGCCAGGGCGCCGGCCGCATGGTGGAAGTCCTGGCGCTGCTGCCGGAAAACCAGGACTGCGTGATGCTTGCCCACCCGCTGGCCGTGCCGGCCGCCGCAATCGCACGAAGCCGCAGGCCGCAGCTGCGCATCGCCACCTTCTATCTCGCGCCGTCGAACCTGCGCAGCGTGCACGATCCGCTGACCTTGGGTCCACTGAATATTCCGCCTTGGGTGCCGCACGGCATGCGGCGCGGCCTATGGCGCCTCATGGACAAGTTCATGATCGATCCCGCCGGCCTGCCGGGACTCAACGCCTTGCGCAGCGACCACGGCTTGCCGCCGGTCGGGCATTTTCTCGAGCATCTTTATTCGACAGCCGATCTGTCGGTGACATTGTTCCCGGAATGGTTCGCATCGGCACCGCCCGACTGGCCGCAACCGCTCTACAAAGGATACTTCCAGCGCTACGACCCCGCGCAGGGCCAGGATTTGCCGACACCGCTACTGGACTTCCTAGGCAGCGGCGATACCCCAATCGTCTTCACGCCCGGCAGCGGCAACCTACATGCCCACGCCTATTTCCTGGCGGCGCAAAAAGCCGCGCTGCGGCTCGGGCGACGCGCCATCTTTCTCACGCCTTACCGGGAACAGGTGCCGCAGCACCTGCCCGATTCCCTCTTCTGGCAAGACTATGTGCCGCTGTCCTCTTTGCTGCCCCATGCCGCCTTGCTGGTGCACCACGGCGGCATCGGCACGACCGCCGAGGCCTTGGACGCCGGCGTACCGCAACTGGTGGTGCCGCTGGCCTTCGATCAATTCGACAATGCCGCGCGCCTGGCGCAGCTTGGGGTAGGAGGGAGCCTGTCGGTCGGTGCGGTCAAACGCGGCGGCTTGATCCGTGCGCTGCGCGGCTTGCTGGACTCTTCTTCCGTAAAGCGGCGCTGCAAGGAAGTCGCCGCCCGTTTTCTTGAACCGGACGACGAAGACGCGCTGTGCCGCGCGATAGTCGGTCAAGACCAGATGCGGTAGACCCAATAGCTTTCGTCTTCGCGTCCGCCGCGCACCAATTCGGTCGGGCTGACGCCGGTGATCTGGCGCGCTTCGCGGCATAGGTGCGCCTGGTCGGCATAGCCGTTGTCTGCCGCCACCTGGGCCCAGGAAATGTCCCCAGCCATCAGTTTCTCGCGCGAATCGAGGAAGAACTGTTCGGCCCGGCGCAAGCGGCGCAAGGTGCGCATCGGCTGGCCGGCCCAGGCCTTGATGCGGCGCTCGACGTTGCGCACCCCGCCGCCCCAACCCGAGGATGCCGCCTGTACGGAGAGGTGGCGCAGCCAGTCCGCCGCGCCTGCTCCTATGTTTGCGCCGGCGTTGTTCGAGCGTTTTGCCTGCCACAGCGGATCGAGAAAGTTCTGCAGCAACGCCATGCGCGCCATATCGTCGGCCGCATGCAATATCGCCTCGCTCAAGCTTGCCCAGGATGCGTCGAACATCTCTTCGACCGGCCCCCAGCCGTTGACCCAGGCCGAGAGATCGAGTCCGGTCAGATCATGCATGGCTTGCGGGAAAAACAGCGCGACGAACAGCCGCACCGGGCCGGGATTGTAGGTCGACATCGGCTGCGTGCGCGGCCCGGTGAATATTGTGCGATAAGGTGTAAATCCCGCATGTTCGTGCGGCTCGACCACTTCCGACTCGCCTTCGATGATCCAGGTCAACGCGCAGAACGGGCTGGCGGGAAAGCGATTGATGCGCTGCGCCGGGTCAGGCAAGGGTTGCTCGACGGTACTGCGGACGACGAAGGCTCGCACACAGGAGGCCAACGACTGGCGCGGCACCAGGAGTCTTGTGTTGGGGGAAACATCGGGCGGCGCAGGCATGGAGGAATTATATCGCAGGCGGATTTGTCGTTTTTATTCAATACCGCCTCGGTATTTCGGCAGAAACTGCGTGTGACACCAAACAAGGAACCCGCATGGAATCGACCGCTGCAGACACCACCGCTCCCGCGCAAAACAAGCTGCGCCGCGTCATCGACCTGCCCGGCCCCTGGGCCTGGCCGATCTTCGGCAACCTGCTGCAGATGAAATCGACGCGCGCGCACCACGACGTCGAAGCCTGGAGCCGCCGCCATGGCCCTATGTTCCGCATCATGTTCGGACGCGAGCCGATTCTCGTCGTCGCCAGGCACGAGCTGGTCAACGCCATCCTGCGCGACCGGCCCGAAGGCTTTCAACGGCCCAGCGTAACCAAACGCATTGCCGAGGAAATGGGCGGCATTCCCGGCGTGTTCCTTGCCGAGGGCGCGGTCTGGCGCAATCAGCGGCGCATGGTGATGGCGGGCTTTGCGCCGCATGCGATCAAGGCGTATTTTCCGTCGCTGGTGAAAGTCGCTTTGCGCCTGCGCGAACGTTGGATAAAGGCGGCACAAGCCGGCCGCGCCATCGAGCTTGACGACGAGCTGAAGCGCTACACGGTCGACATCATCGCCGGCCTCGCCTTCGGCACCGACGTCAACACCATAGACGGCGGCGAGGACGTGATCCAGCGCCAGATGGACGTGATCCTGCCGGCCGTGGCACGGCGCTCGATTGCGCCCTTCCCCTACTGGCGCTATGTCAAGCTGCCGCAAGACCGAAAACTCGACCGCAGCATGGCGTTCATGAAGGACCAAATCAGCAATCTGATCCTGCAGGCGCGTGCGCGCATGGAAGCCGACCCCGCGCGCCGCGAGAAACCGCACAACCTGCTCGAAGCGATGATCGCCGCAGCCGACAAGAGCGACAGCGGTGTGGACGACGATGCGGTGAGGGGCAACGTCTCGACCATGCTCCTGGCCGGCGAAGACACCACGGCCAACACCATCGCCTGGGTGCTGCACCTGCTGACGCGCCATCCGGCGAGCCTGGCGCGCGTGCGCGAAGAAGTCGCACGCATCGCGCCCGATCCGGCGGCGTTTTCGGCGGAGCAGATGGATGGGCTCGATTACCTCGACGCCTGCATCCAGGAAGCGATGCGCCTCAAACCCGTGGCGCCCTTCCTGCCGCTCGAAGCGTTGCGCGACACTACGGTCGGCGACGTGCTGCTGCCCAAAGGCGGCTTCGTCTGGTGCGTGCTGCGCCACGACAGCGTGGCCGAAGAATACTATCCGAACGCACTCGGCTTCGAGCCGGAACGCTGGCTGCGCGAGGGTGAAGACGCCGCCGACAAACGCATCCCCCTGCCCTTCGGCGCCGGCGCACGCACCTGTCCGGGACGCTACCTGGCCCTGCTCGAAATCAAGATCGCAGTGGCGATGACGCTGGCATCATTCGACATTGACGTCGAGACGCCGGACGGCAAGGAAGCGCGCGAATTGATGGGCTTCGTGATGTCGCCCGTGGATTTGCGCATGCGTTTAAGGCAACGCAGCACGCCGGCCTGAAGCGCCAAAAAACGAGAAAGAGGCCGCAAGTAAGGACGTTTCGGCCGATTTCAAGGCGCATCGTTGCACAAAAAATTCGCAAAAAATCTCTTGTAATCGCTTCTGCCCTCCCTATCTATGGACCATCGGAGCGACGTGCTCCTTCAACCAACAGGAGAGCAAAGATGAGTATCGTATTACGCAACCGTGGTTATGACACCCCCTATTCCTTCCGTCGCGTTTCCGCAAACGGTTTTGATCGTCTGTTCGACAGCTTCTTTGACGGCTACGCGTCGCCCGCAGCATCAAGTGCAGCCGTGGCTCACGTTGCGCCGCGCATCAACGTCACCGAAAGCGCCACCGCGTATGTGGTGGAAGCGGAACTGCCGGGTGTGGCCAAGGAAAACGTCAACATCTCGGTTGATGGCAAGCTGGTGACGATCGAAGCAGAAGTCAAGCGCGAAAGTGAGCGCAAGGAAGGCGAAACCGTCGTGTTTGCTGAGCGCAGCACCGAGAAATTTTCACGCAGCTTCAAGCTCGCCGCCGAAGTCGACGACAGCAAGAGCGTGGCCAAGCTGGAAAACGGCATCCTGACTTTGACGCTGCAGAAGAAGGAAGCGCTGCGCCCGAAGCAGATCGCCGTGCAATAAGGTTCGCTCTATCACTCGTTGCGGGGTGATGAACAAAGGCCGCTGCACCTAGGTGCAGCGGCCTTTCTCTTATGCCGGTTTGTAGGTTGCGCCGGGCATCGCATGCTGGGCGCAGCGAAGCCCAATATCTGACGGTCACACAACAACATTTAGTGACTATGGTTACGCAGGTCTGTTGGGCTTCGCTTCGCTCAGCGCCAACCTACCGCGCCGCCGGTCTATGCCGCCGCAGCCGCCTCCAGCGACTTCTGCGGATTGAGCTTTTCGATCTTCGAATGCAACTTGGTCAAGGCCGAAAGGTAGGCCTTGGTCGTCGCCACCATGATGTCCACGTCCGCGCCCATGCCGTTGACGATCCGGCCACCTTTGGACAGCCGTATCGTCACCTCGCCTTGCGCTTGGGTGCCGCCGGTGATGGCGTTGATCGAAAACAGCACGAACTCGGCATCGCTTTGCACCACCGATTCGACCGCATGGATCACCGCATCGACCGGGCCGTTGCCGGTGCCTTCGCTCGCGACTTCCTTGCCGCCCATCGAAAACACCACTTTGGCACGCGGCTTTTCGCCGGTTTCCGACTGCTGCGACAGCGAGACGAAGCGGTAATACTCGTTATCGTGCGAATGCTGCTCGTCCGACACCAGGGCCATGATGTCTTCGTCGAAGATGTCGGACTTCTGGTCCGCCAGATCCTTGAAACGCGCAAACGCGGCATTGACTTCGGCCTCGGAATCGAGCGCGATGCCCAACAGCTCGAGGCGCTGCTTGAAGGCGTTGCGGCCCGAAAGCTTGCCCAAAACGATCTTGTTGGCGCTCCAGCCCACATCTTCGGCACGCATGATTTCGTAGGTGTCGCGCGCTTTCAACACGCCATCCTGGTGGATGCCCGAAGCGTGGGCAAAGGCATTGGCCCCGACCACGGCCTTGTTGGGCTGCACCGCAAAGCCGGTGATCTGCGACACCAGCTTGGAAGCCGGCACGATTTGCGTAGTATCGATCCCGATATCGAGATTGAAGTGATCGCGCCGCGTGCGCACCGCCATCACGATCTCTTCCAGCGCGGTATTGCCGGCGCGCTCGCCCAGGCCATTGATCGTGCATTCAACCTGGCGTGCGCCGCCTATCATGACGCCGGCCAGCGAATTGGCGACAGCCATGCCGAGGTCGTTGTGGCAATGCACCGACCAGATCGCCTTGTCCGAATTCGGGATGCGTTCACGCAGTGTGCGCAACATGGTGCCGTACAGTTCGGGCACGCCGTAACCTACGGTGTCGGCGAAGTTGATCGTGGTCGCGCCTTCCTTGATGACGGCCTCGATCACGCGGCACAGGAAATCGATGTCGGAACGGCTGCCGTCTTCGGGGCTGAATTCGATGTCATCGGTAAACTTGCGCGCATAGCGCACGGCCAGTTTGGCTTGCTCAAACACCTGGTCCGGCGTCATGCGCAGCTTCTTTTCCATGTGCAGGGGCGAGGTGGCAATGAAGGTGTGGATGCGTTTGCGCGATGCCGGCGCCAGCGCCTCGGCGGCGCGCGCGATGTCGCGGTCGTTGGCGCGTGAGAGCGAGCAGATGGTGGAATCCTTGATCAGGCCGGCAATCGTCTTGATGGCGTCGAAGTCGCCTTCTGAAGCTGCCGCGAAGCCGGCCTCGATCACGTCGACGCGCATGCGCTCCAGTTGCTTGGCGATGCGGATCTTTTCCTCCTTGGTCATCGAGGCACCGGGCGATTGTTCGCCATCGCGCAAGGTGGTGTCGAAAATGATCAATTTGTCGGTCATGCTGCGCTCCCTGGGAAAATATGGCGACGTTGGCGTCGATACAAGATGGCTTGGCGTTTCGGCTGCGGCGACGATGGCGGGCGCTGCAGGTACAGCCGAAGCGAATAATTCGGGCCGAACGACTTTCAAATACATCAGGCGCGACTTGGGAATACCTTCCTTGCGCCATTCGGAAACCGAGGCAGCGGCAATGCCGAACAGGCGCGCCGTTTCCGAGGTGCCGCCCAAGGCATCGATGATCTGGTCGGTGGTGAGTTCTTTGTCCATACCTAGATTCTAGGATTACCTAAAATATCTTGCAAGAGATATTTAGGGAAGAACTATATAAAATTCTGAAAACGTAGGATTACCTAATATTATGTGTAAAAAAATAACCACAAACCGCGAGGGAATGTGGCTATTTTTAAAATCGAAGTCCGATTATGGCAAATCTTTGTCTACAAGACTGTCTGGATCGGTTTGCACAATGCTGACAGGCTTCCCCTTGGCCAGGCGCCAGAAGTAGCCTGCGTATCCGGAAATGCCGTAGAGCAAGAACAAACCGAACAGCACACCCGGCGGATAGGACGAGATCAGCACCACGATCAACACCAGCAGAAACACCATGATGAAGGGCACGACCTTGCGGAAGTTCACATCCTTGAAGCTGTAGAACGGCACGTTGGAAACCATGGTCAGCCCGGCGAAGACCGTAATGCCCCAAGCCCCCCAGGTAACCGATGCGCCCGTGATGCCGAGGTCGTCCATCGACCAGATCAGGCCGGCCACCAGCGCAGCGGCGGCCGGGCTGGGCAAACCCTGGAAGAAGCGTTTGTCGACCACGGCGATGTTGGTATTGAAGCGCGCAAGGCGCAGCGCGGCGCCGGAGCAATAGACGAAGGCGGCCAGCCAGCCCATCTTGCCCAGGCCGCGTAGAGACCATTCGTAGATCACAAGCGAGGGCGCGGCGCCGAACGACACCATGTCCGACAAACTGTCGTACTGGGCGCCGAATTCGCTCTGCGTATTGGTCAGGCGCGCCACGCGGCCATCGATGCCATCCAGGATCATGGCGGCGAAGATGGCGACGGCGGAATATTCAAAACGCGCATTCATCGCCATCACAATGGCATAGAACCCGCAAAACAGCGCCGCCGTGGTAAAGGCGTTCGGCAGCAGATACACGCCGCGATGCCGCTTGACCGGATGAAGAGCCGGCTCCTCTAACTCTTCGTAGAGCGGCTTCTTGCCCAGGCGATTGATACGCAGCTTGGGAAAAGCCAGCTTCTGCTTCGGTTTGCGGCGATTGAAGTTGGGCATGATCAAGCTCGGTGACGCGCCGGCGTGCGATTACAGCTCGGCCAGGATGGTCTCGGTGGCCGACACCTTGTCGCCGACGACGACCTTGGGGACCGCAGTTAGCGGCAGATACACGTCGACCCGCGAACCGAAGCGAATGAAGCCGTAGCGCTGCCCGCGCGCAAGCTGGTCTTCCGCCTTGACGTAGCACAGGATGCGGCGCGCAATCAGGCCGGCCACCTGCACGCAGGTTACGGCCTGGCCGTTGGCGGCGGTAATGGTCAGCGCATTGCGCTCGTTCTCGATCGAGGCCTTGTCCAGGTCGGCATTGACGAACTTGCCAGGGAAATACTCAACCTTTTCGATCTTGCCGTCGACCGGCGCGCGGTTCGAATGCACGTTGAATACGTTCATGAACACGCTGATCTTGAGCGCTTCGCGGCCCGCATAGGGGTCTTGCGCCTTCCCGACCACCACGATACGGCCATCGGCCGGCGACAGCACGGCGTTTTCCTGTTGTGGAATCGTGCGCGCCGGATCGCGGAAGAATTGCAACACGAATACAGCGATGATCCAGAACGGAATCGACCAAAGTCCGGCGAAGACATTGAACAGCACGGCAGCGACCACGGCAATGGCCAGGAAAGGCCAGCCTTCGCGGGCGATGATGGGGTGAGGATAGTTATTGTTCAACGCGTCTCCGATTATTTGAACGAATGAGTTTGAGCGAATAAGGTTGGCAAATAAGTTTGACAAATAAGCGAACCCGCCAAGGGCAAATACCATGCCCCTGGGAAAAAGTACGCTATTTTAGCGCGGAAGTAGCGAAAAATAACGGGTTTTGGCAGCTTCCGCCTAAGAGGGTGGGCCAGAGAGAGGTTTATTTGCTGGAGCTATCGCCTTGTCCCGCTTGCTCGTCGGCCGCCTTGATCTGCTCATTGACGGATTTCAATTGCTCCTGGACCGCCTTGTCCTGCACATCCTTGACCGCCCGGGCCTTCGCCAGGTCTTCGCGCTGGGTTTTGATGATATCGGGCGGCGGGTCGGCCGGCTTGCAGGCAGCCAGACTCAGTGCGAAAGCAGCGACCAGAATCGCTGAGATGGGCTTTTCGATGGGCATGTTGGTCTCCATGGCAAAACGTATTCAATTCGTTGATTTTACCCATGATTGAGGTAGTGCAACCGCAAAATGAAAAAACCGCGCTTGCGCGCGGTTTCAAGTTTGACCAAAAAACGTCGTAGATTGGCGCTGAGCGTAAGCGAAGCCCAACATCGGACGGTCGCACCTCATGCACACTTGCCAACGCCGGCGACGTTGGGCTTCACTTCGTTCAGCACCAACCTACTATCAATCAGTTCTTCGATTGATCGACCAGCTTGTTTTTAGCAATCCAAGGCATCATCGCGCGAAGTTTTGCACCCACCTCTTCGATCTGATGCTCAGCCGTCAAGCGGCGGCGCGAGATCAGGGTCGGCGCGCCGGCCTTGTTTTCCAGGATGAAGCTCTTGGCATATTCGCCGGTCTGGATGTCTTTCAGACATTGCTTCATGGCCTTCTTGGTGTCGTCAGTGACGACCTTCGGGCCGGTGACGTATTCGCCATACTCTGCATTGTTCGAGATCGAGTAATTCATGTTGGCGATGCCGCCTTCATAGATCAGGTCGACGATCAGCTTCAATTCGTGCAGACATTCGAAGTAAGCCATTTCCGGCGCATAGCCGCCTTCGACCAACGTCTCGAACCCGGCCTTGATCAATTCGACCGTGCCGCCGCACAGCACGGCTTGTTCGCCGAACAGGTCGGTTTCGGTTTCTTCACGGAAGTTGGTCTCGATGATGCCGGCGCGGCCACCGCCGTTGGCCATGGCGTAGGACAAGGCGACGTCGCGCGCGATGCCGGACTTGTCCTGGTACACGGCGATCAGGTGCGGCACGCCGCCGCCCTGGCTGTAGGTCGAGCGCACGGTGTGGCCCGGCGCCTTGGGGGCGATCATGATGACGTCGAGGTCGGCGCGCGGCACGACTTGGCCATAGTGCACATTGAAGCCGTGGGCAAAGGCCAGCACGGCGCCTTGCTTGGCGTGCGGCTCGACGTTTTCCTTGTAGACCTGGGCGATGTTTTCGTCCGGCAGCAGGATCATGATGACGTCGGCACTCTTGACAGCTTCATCGACTTCGGCCACGTTCAGCCCGGCGTTCTTGACCTTGTTCCAGGACGCGCCGCCCTTGCGCAGGCCGACGGTGACCTTACAGCCGGAATCGTTGAGGTTTTGCGCGTGGGCGTGGCCTTGCGAGCCGTAGCCGATGATGGTGACGTTCTTGCCTTTGATCAAAGAGAGATCGCAGTCTTTATCGTAGAAAACTTTCATGATGGTCCTAGCAAAAAAATTGGGGGGATTCGAAAAATTTGAAAAATTCGGAAAATTCGAAAAAATGGAATTAAACCTTGAGAATGCGCTCGCCACGGCCGATACCTGAGCCGCCGGTACGGACGGTTTCAAGGATCGCTGCGCGGTCGATCGATTCGATGAAGGCGTCGAGCTTGCCCTTGTTGCCGGTCAGCTCGATGGTGTAGGTCTTCTCGGTCACATCGATGATGCGGCCACGGAAGATGTCGGCAGTGCGCTTCATCTCTTCGCGTTCCTTGCCGACCGCGCGCACCTTGATCAGCATCAGCTCGCGCTCGATGTGGGCGCCTTCGGTCAGGTCGACCACTTTCACCACTTCGATCAGCCGGTTCAAGTGCTTGGTGATCTGTTCGATCACGTCGTCCGAACCGGAGGTGACGATGGTCATGCGCGAGAGCGTGGCGTCTTCCGTCGGCGCAACCGTCAGGGTTTC
>FTAT01000016.1_pt1 | contig 14466 bp, 13 predicted proteins | sample 1639161 | NCBI WGS metagenome assembly FTAT01 (sample SAMEA3914812, study PRJEB12502) | metagenome | biome: forest; material: soil | place: Canada | collected 2011-07-07 | depth 0.1 m
ACTTCAAGCGATGCCGTGCCGGAGGCCACGAGTACGCCGTCTGCTGCCGCCATGGCAGCGTGCGATTGGCCGTCGACGATGGCGATCGGCAAATGCTGCCGGCCGGCAGCGGTAATGGCATCGGTGAAGTATTGCCGCTGTTTCGGTCCTGTCATCGGTGCGACGAAGTGTAAGCCGGGATCGCGCTCCGCTAGGATGGCGGCGGCACCGATGAAGGCGGCGCTGTTGTACTTCAATTCGCTCATGCGGCTGCCGGGCAGCACGGCAACTACGGGGCCATGCTGCGGCAGGCCCAGTTGCGTGCGCGCGGCCTGCACATCGGCATGCAAGGGAATCACTTCGGCCAGCGGATGGCCGACATAGGTTGCCGGCACGCCGGCCTGACGATAGATTTCTCCCTCGAACGGGAAGATCACCAGCATGTGGGATACGGCGCGGATGATTTTCTTGATGCGCCAACCGCGCCAGGCCCAGATTTGCGGGCCGATGAAATGCATGGTCGGGATGCCACCCGCGCGCAGTTGCTCTTCGAGGCCGAGATTGAAGCCGGGATAGTCGACGCCGACGAACAGCGCCGGCCGTTGGGCCAGATATTTGTCACGCAGGCCGCGCTGGATGCGTTTCAATTCGCGATAGCGCGGAATGATTTCGAACAGGCCGCGCACGGTCATGGTGTCGAGCGTCTGTTCGCTTTGAAAACCGTATTCGGCCATGTTCGGCCCGCCTATGCCTTCCAGCGTGGCCTCGGGCACCGCCGGGCGCAAGGCCGATAGCATGCGCGCCGCCAGAATGTCACCGGAAGTCTCTCCGGCGACCATGGCTATACGTAGATCAGGTAAATCAGCGGACGATGCCACGGGTTGCGCTGTTGAGGAACTGTTGCAGCGCCGCCAGGTGTTCAGCCGCTTCGGGCGTCTTTTGCGCTTCTTCTTCGATGGCGGCCACGGCTTGTTCGAGTGACAGGTCGGAGCGGTAGATCAGCTTGTAGGCGCGGCGCAGGCTGGCGATCTGCTCGGGCGTGAAGCCGCGGCGCTTCAAGCCTTCGACATTGATGCCGTAGGGCTGGGCCGGATTGCCCTGCACCAATACGAAGGGCGGCACATCTTGCGTCACGCTGGTGGTCATGCCGATGAAGGCATGCGCGCCGATGCGGCGGAATTGCGGGATCGCGGCAAAGCCGCCCATGACGACCCAGTCGCCGACATGTACGTGGCCGGCCAGCGTGGCGTTGTTGGAAAAGATCGTGTTGCTGCCGACCTGACAATCGTGCGCGATGTGCACGTAGGCCAGGATCCAGTTGTCGCTGCCCAGACGCGTCACGCCGCCGTCCTGCGCGGTGCCGGTGTTGAGCGAACAGAATTCGCGGATCAGGTTGCGGTCGCCGATTTCGAGGCGCGTTTCTTCGCCGGCGTATTTCTTGTCCTGCGGCGGCGAACCGACCGAGGTGAACTGAAAGATGGTGTTGTCGCGCCCTATCGTCGTGTGCCCCTCGACCACGACGTGCGGGCCGATTTTGGTGCCCGCGCCGATGACGACATGGGGGCCAATGACCGAATACGGGCCGATCTCTACGCTGTCGTCGAGTTGCGCCCCTTTGTCAACGAGCGCGGTCGGATGGATGGTAGCCATGATTGCAGCCTCAGGCGGGTTGGCTCGCGTCTGCGGCGCTGCGCATGGTGCACATCAGTTCGGCTTCCACGGCGAGCTGGCCGTCGACCGAGCCGATCGCCTTGTATTTCCAGATGCCGCGCGTGCAGCGCAGGATTTCGACGTCCATCTTCAATTGGTCGCCAGGGACGACCGGGCGCTTGAAGCGCACGCCGTCGATACCGATGAAGTATACGATGCTGTTGGCATCGGGCTTCTTACCCACCGAGAGGAAGGACAGCAAAGCTGCCGTCTGCGCCATGGCTTCGATCATCATCACGCCGGGCATGACGGGCTTGTGCGGAAAATGGCCATTGAAGAATTCCTCGTTAACCGTGACGTTCTTGATCGCGGTCATGCGCTTGTCTTTTTCCCAATCGAGCACACGGTCGACCAGCAGCAAGGGATAGCGATGCGGCAGGTATTCTTTGATTTGATTGATGTCGAGAGTGTTCATGATTTCAGGTTTTCGGTGAGCTGCGTGATTGTTTTTTCCATAGCCCGGATTTTCTCACGCATTGTGGTCAGATTGCGCACGATGGCCGCCGACTTTTCCCAGTCGGCGTGTTTAGCGATGGGGTAGACGCCAGTGTATTCGCCCGGCTCGGTGATCGAGCGCCAGACCAGGGTGCCGCCGCCGATATTGACGCGGTCGCCGATGGTCAGGTGGCCGCGGATCATGGCCGCGCCGCCGATGGTGCAATATTTGCCGATGATCGCGCTGCCGGCGATGCCTACGCAGCCTGCAATGGCGGTATGCATGCCGATTTTGCAGTTGTGGCCGATCTGGATCTGGTTGTCGAGCTTGACGCCGTCTTCGATCACGGTATCGCTCAGGGCACCGCGGTCGATGGTGGTGTTGGCGCCGATCTCCACGTCGTCACCGATCAATACCCCGCCGGTCTGGGGAATTTTGACGTAGACGCCCTTCTCATTGGCGAAACCAAAGCCGTCGGCCCCGATCACGGCACCGGAATGGATGATGCCGCGCGTGCCGATGCGGCTAACCGCGTGAAAGGTCACGCGCGGATGAAATTGGGTTTGCGCCCCGATCACGGCATGGCGGCCGATGTAGCAGCCGGCGCCGATGACGGCTTGCTCGCCTATCTTGGCCCCGGCTTCGATGACCACATGAGGACCGATGGAAGCCGTCGGATCGATGGCTGCGCTCGGGTCGACCACGGCGCTGGGATGGACGCCAGCCGGCGGGACGATAGCGCTTTGGGCGGCGAAAATCTGCGCCGTCCGGGCGAAATAGGCGTAGGGGTTGGCCGTGACGACGCGCGCTCCGGCGTATTCCGCACCGATGTCAGGGTTATCTTTTTCGGATACGATCAGCGCGGCAGCTTTGGAGGCGGCAGCCTGGCTTTTGAGTTTGGGATTGGAAAGAAACGTGATGTGCGCCGCGCCTGCGGCGTCGAGCGGCGCGATGCCGCTCAGTTCGATCGCGCCGTCTCCGATCAATTGGCCGCCCAACACCTCGACCAATGCTTTCAGCCGAATGCTCATTGCAGCGACCTCATTATTCTGATTTCCCCGGTCGGACAAGCAGACAGGCTTGCTTCGGGGAAATGTTAAAACCGACGAAGCCACCTGTGGCGGCTCCGCATTGCCTTGAATTACTTGTTCAGCGCGCTCAATACCTTGTCAGTGATGTCGATGCGTGGGCTGAAATAAGCCGTTCCGGTATCTTGCAGGATCAGGTCGAACTTGTTGTCTTGTGCAACCTGGTGCACAACCTTGTTTACCTTGGTCAGCGCGATATCGAACTCTTCGTTGCGGCGCTGGTTGGCATCTTCCTGGAATTCACGCTTGCGGCGTTGGAATTCCTTGACCAGGTCGCCCAAGTCGCGCTGTGCCTTGGCGCGGTCGGCCTCGGTCATCAACGGGGCATCCTTTTCGTACTTGGCTTGCATCGCGTTGATGCGGGCATCCATGTCTTTCAGGTCGATTTCGCGCTTTTCGAACTCTTGTTTCAGCTTGGCCGTCGCCGCCTTTACCTGGGGCGCTTCAGCCAGGATGCGCTGGCTGTTAATGACACCGATACTGAGTTGTTGGGCCTGGGCAGTGCCCACAGCCAGGAAGCCGGCGAAAAGGACGGCGGCAAACTTCAACATGGACAACGGTTTGGCTAGAAACTTCAAGATCTTTCTCCGCAATTCAAATTACAAACTATCAAAATACCATTATCCAATATCAGGATCAGAAGCCGGTACCAATCTGGAACTGGAATCGTTCCTTCTGATCAGTGGGTTGCGCATTCAAGGGTTCGGCGTAGCTCAATTTCAACGGTCCGACCGGCGAAATCCAGCTGATACCAATACCCGCCGAGTAGCGCAACTCGCTGAACTCGATTTTTTCCCTATCGGCGAAGACGTTACCGCCATCGACGAAGGTGAACCATTGCAGCCCGGCATCCTTCGATGCGCCGGGGAACGGGAAATGAAGTTCACCGTTCATGATCAGCCGCGACGCGCCACCGAGCGGGTCACCGTTGACGTCCAGCGGTCCCAGCGACGAAGTCAGGTAGCCACGCACCGAGCCGATACCGCCGGCATAGTAATTCTTGAACACCGGGAAAGGTTTGCCGTCCAAGCCTCGACCGTAGTCGAGTTCGCCATTCAAGGCCAGCGTGATCCAGCTTGCGATCGGGCGGAAATACTGGTTCTGGTAAGCAGCACGATAATACCTGAGAGTACCTACCGGCGCTATCTCGAAATTGAAGCGCTGGAATTGACCCCTGGTCGGTGTCAGCGCACTGTCGCGGCTGTCGCGTGCCCAGGCCACGGTAAGCGGGAAGCTTGTGGTGTCGGCTACCGAACCGTTGCCGAATTCGTCGACATAGTCCTGATACAGCACGGGGCTGTCGTTGTAGCCCGGGTCGTTCTTGTAGGTTTGGACCTGGGTCCGTTCGACACCGATACCGAAGAACACGCGATCGAATTCGGTGAACGGCACGCCGAAGTTGACTTTCGAACCCAGGGTGCGCACGTTGAAGTCGCCGTTGTTGGTCAGGGGCGGACGGGTTGTGCGCAAATAGACTTCGACCGTGCGACTAATGCCGTCATCAGTGACGTAGGGATTGGTGTGCGACAACACGATGGCGCGATTCAAGGCACTGGTATTGACCTGCACACCGATCGAATCGCCCGAACCGAACGCGTTGTCTTGCTGGATGCCGGCGTTGACGGTGAATTTTTCGTATTGCGAATAGCCGGCGCCCAGGGTCAGGTTGCCGGTCGGACGTTCCGTCACGGCCAGGTTGACGTCGACCTGGTCTGTTGCGCCGACGACTTCCGGTGTTTCGACCGTCACTTCCTTGAAGTAGCCGAGGCGGTCGACGCGGTCGCGCGAGCGCTTGATCTTCTCACCGTCATACCAGGACGCTTCGTACTGGCGGAATTCGCGGCGGATGACTTCGTCGCGCGTGCGCGTGTTGCCGGTGACGTTGATGTGGCGCACGTAGACGCGCTTGCCCGGGTCGACCAGGATGGTGAAGGCGACTTCCTTCTTCTCGCGATTGATTTCCGGATTGGCGTTGACGTTGGCGAATGCATAGCCGAAATTGCCCATGCGGTCGGAAATGCGCTTGGTGCTGTCGGTCAGCTTCTGGCCCGAATAGACTTCGCCTGCCTTCAACAGCATGAGGTCTTGCAATTCCTTTTCACGGCCAAGCATCTCGCCTTCGAGCTTGATTGCCGAGACGGTGTATTTCTCGCCTTCGGTGATGTTGACCGTGATGTAGATGTCTTTCTTGTCGCTGGTGATTTCGACCTGGGTCGATTCGACCTGCATTTCCAGGTAGCCTCGGTCGAGGTAATACGATTTGAGCGTTTCGATGTCGCCCGACAGTTTTTGCTTCGAATACTGGTCCGACTTCGAATACCACGTGAACCAGCCCGGCGTCGAAAGCTTGATCTGCTTCAACAGCTCGGAATCGGAAAACACCTTGTTGCCGACGAACTTGATCTGACGGATGCGCGCGGCATCGCCTTCATCGATGGCGAATGCGACGTTGACGCGGTTACGTTCGATCGGCGTCACGGTGGTGGTGATCTGCACGCCGTACAAGCCATGCGACAGGTATTGGCGCTTCAATTCCTGCTCGGCGCGGTCGACCAGCGAGCGGTCGAAAATCTTGGTTTCGCCGACGCCGATTTCCTTCAGGCCTTTGATGAGGGCGTCTTTTTCGAATTCCTTTTCGCCCGAGAACGTCACGGTGTTGATCGTGGGACGTTCTTCGACGGCCACCACCAGCACATTGCCTTCGACTTCGATGCGGACGTCTTTGAACAGGCCGGTGGCATACAGCGCCTTGATCGCGGCCGAGCCTTTGTCGTCGTTATAGGTTTCGCCGACCTTCAGCGGCAGGTAATTGAAGACCGTGCCGGCTTCCGTGCGCTGCAATCCTTCGACCCGGATGTCCTTGACTTCGAACGGCTCAATGGCAAAGGCGTTACCAGCGCACATGGCCAGAGCTGCTGCTGCAATCAAACGACGTGGAAAAAATGGCAGGGGAAAGCGCTCGGAATAGAATTTCATCGGATGTTATTTTGTTTAATAAGCTTGTCAAACCGCGTGGACAAGTTCTGCAATCTTTTCAAATACGTTATGGCGGGTGAAATCGTTGAATAATGCCACGGTCATCAGCGTCGCGAGCATGGCAATACCCGCGATTTGCGCTATTTCGCCAAATCGTCGGGGAATCGGCCGCCTAGTCAAAACTTCCAGCGAATAATACAGCAAAAGCCCCCCGTCTAAAACCGGTATAGGCAAGAGATTCATGACGCCGATGGCGATGCTGACCGAGGCGAGAAAGCTGAGGTAGGTGATCGTCCCCGCCTGAGCGGCCTGGTCGGCATAGTCGGCAATCGAAATGACGCCGTTGATGTTCCGCCAGGAAATCGATCCGGTTATCATTTTGCCAATCATGGTGACTTGCAGGACGCTCATCTCCCAGGTGCGCTCCGCAGCCAGGCCGAGCGATGAAATCAGGCCGTGAGTGACCAGGACCGTGTCGGGTGCATTGAATTCGACCTTGATCTGGCCCACGCTTTGATCGCCCTCTTTTACCGCATCAGGAACCATGTCGAGGTCGAGCAAGCTTGCACCGCGCTGAACGCGCAGATGGGTGGTTTTTCCCGGTGCGGCGCGGACGAGCTTGCGTGCTGCGGCCGTGTCGGCCACGCTCGTGCCATTGACTGCAAGAATCAGGTCGCCGTCGTGCAGTCCGGCACGCGCGCCGGGGCCGTCCGGCACGACCCGATGAATCACCGGCTTGGGCAGCGAGGGCTGCAAGCCCAGCATGTCCATGAAGTTGCCTTCGATGTCCTTGGGGGTGACTGACGCGAGCGAAACCGTTGCATTGCCGTGCGCGCCGCCAGTTTGTTCAAAATCGACCTGGGCCGGTTTCTTGTCCAGCGCTGCCTGCATGACTTTCCAGCGCAAATCGGACCAACCGTTGACGCTTTGGCCATTGACGGCGAGGATGTGTTCGCCGCCGCGCAGACCGGCATCGTAGGCGGCGGAATGTTCCGACACACCATTGATGCGCGTGGCGAAATCGGGAATGCCGCTCATGAATAGAAAGCAAAGCACGACGATCGCCAGGAGGAAATTGGCCGCCGGCCCGGCGGCGACGATGGCCATGCGGCGCCACACGCTTTGCCTTGTGAATTCGCGCTTGAGGTCAGCTTCAGGCACATTGCTCATGTCCTGGCTGCGCTCGTCCAACATCATGACGTAGCCGCCGATGGGAAACATCGAGACCGCCCATTCTGTCTGGTCGGGGCCGAATCGGCGCGAAAACAGCACGCGGCCCAGGCCGATGGAAAAACGCACGATCTTGACGCCGCACCAGCGCGCTACCAGGTAGTGTCCCAGCTCGTGGACGTTGACCAGGATGCCGAAGGCGACCGCGAAGGCGACGATGTAGTGCAAGGCGCTCATGCGGGCATCAACTCATTGATCGATTCGTTGGCCAGCCTGCGCGCGCCGGCATCCTTGTCCATTACGGCGGCGATACTGTCGACCGCCTCATGCGGCAGCTTGTCCATGACCCGGGCGATCAGGCGGTCGATCATGCGGAATCCCATACGTCCATCCAAAAACGCTTGGACTGCGACTTCGTTGGCGGCGTTCAATATTGTCGGTGCGGAACCGCCGGCCTTGAGGGCATCGTAAGCCAGGCGTAGACAGGGGAAGCGCTCGAAATCCGGTTGCTCAAACACCAACTGGCCGATTTTCGGCAAGTCGATGGGCGCTACGCCGGAGGCCATGCGCTCGGGGAAAGCCAGGGCATGGGCAATCGGAGTGCGCATGTCAGGGTTGCCCATTTGTGCCAGCACCGAGCCGTCGGCATACGACACCATCGAGTGGACCACGCTTTGCGGGTGGATCAGGACGTCGATTTTGTCAGCCGGCGCGCCGAACAGCCAGTGCGCCTCGATCACCTCCAAACCCTTGTTCATCATGGTGGCGGAATCGACCGAAATCTTGCGCCCCATGACCCATTTGGGATGCGCCACGGCTTCTTCCGGCGTCACATCGTTCAGGGATTCGACGGCGCGACGCAGGAAGGGACCGCTGGATGCGGTCAGGATGATCTTTTGCACGCCATGCGCATCGGGCCGGCGGTCGTAATGCGCCGGCAGACACTGGAAAATGGCATTGTGTTCGCTGTCGATCGGCATCAGCACGGCACCGTTGGCGGCCACGGCGTCCATGAACAGGCGGCCCGACATGACCAGGGCTTCCTTGTTGGCCAACAATACTTTTTTGCCGGCGCGTGCGGCGGCCAACGTGGGCGCCAAGCCTGCAGCGCCTACGATGGCGGCCATCACGGCGTGGCATTCGGCTGCGGAGGCCGCTGCGCACAAAGCGTCACGACCGTATTCAACTGCGGTCTTGCTGCCCTGCTCTTTCAGTATCTTGCTAAGACTTGAGGCTGCCTCTGCCGTGCCGACCACAGCCACCTGCGGGCGGTGCTGCAGACATTGGCGCGCCAGCTCTTCGACCTTACTGTGGGCGGTCAGCGCATAGATGGCAAAGCGGTCCGGGTGGCGAGCGATGACGTCCAGCGTCGAGACGCCGATCGAGCCTGTTGAACCGAGGATGGTGACATTTTGCATGGCGCTACATCCAATGGCCGCACAGCACCGCCAGCGGCAGCACGGGAATCAGGGCATCGATGCGGTCAAGCACACCGCCATGGCCGGGCAGCAGGTTGCTGCTGTCTTTCATGCCGATGCGGCGCTTGAGCAGCGATTCGAATAGATCGCCGACCACGCTGGCGGCCACGATCAGGGTCATGACGGCAAACCAGCCGCCCCAGCCCCAAGCGGCGAGCAGGTGCGGCGAAAAGGTGTCGGCCAGTTGCGGCAGAAAGGTTGACCCTCCCGCCAGGATCAGCACGGCGAGCCAGCCTCCGATCACGCCTTCCCATGATTTGCCGGGTGAGATCGACGGCGCGAGCTTGCGCTTGCCGAAGGCCTTGCCGGAAAAATAGGCGCCGATATCGGCCAGCCAGACCAGGGCCATGACCGAGAACAGGTACAGTGCCGAGTGCTGGAACAGCACGAGCATGGCGACGAAGCAGGCCAGGATCGCTACGCAGTAAATGAAGCTGAGCAGCCAGTTGCCTACCGTCTTCAAGGGCGGCAGGCCAATGGCCAGCGAGGGTGCGAGACGGACCAACCAGATCGCTGCACTGATCGCAGCGAGCATGACGGGTGGCCCTTGCGCCGGATGCGGACTCGACCACATGGCGCTATCGTGGAAAGCGAGGAGCAGCAGTACGGCTGTCCACGCTGCGGCACCGATCAACGGAAACTTCGCGCCAAACAGGCGGCCGCTTTCCCATGCGGCGGCAAAGAGAAATGCCGCCACGGCCAGGGCGAGGACGGAAAACGAATTGACGTACAAAATCGCCAGCAGAACCGCCAGCAGGATAACGGCCGTAATGACCCGGGTACGCAGCATCAGGACGCTTTCTTTTGCTCGAGCAGTTGTTCGCTGGTGCGGCCGAAGCGGCGTTCGCGGTTCTGGTAGGAAGCGATGGCACGTTCGAGTTCGTCCGCGTCGAAATCGGGCCAGTAAGTGCCGGTGAAATACAGTTCGGAATAGGCCAGTTGCCACAGCAGGAAGTTCGAAATGCGCTCTTCCCCGCCGGTGCGGATGAAGAGATCGGGCTCGGGGGCATAGGCCAGCGCAAGATAGGGCGCGAGATCGTCTTCCGAGGGCGATTGCATGCCGGGATTGGCCCGCAGCATTTTCTCGACGGCTTGCAGGATGTCCCAGCGGCCGCCGTAATTGGCACACACGGTGACAGTCAGACGCGAATTGTTTTCGGTCTTGGCCATCGCCTCGGCGATCATGGCTTGCAGCTTGGGTTCGAAGCGGCTCAAGTCGCCCACCACTTTCAGGCGGATCTCGTTGGTGTGCATCTTGTCGACTTCACGCTCCAACGCCGTGACGAAGAGGCGCATCAACACCGACACCTCGTCGGCGGGACGGCGCCAGTTTTCCGAACTGAAGGCGAAAAGCGTGAGGTATTCAACACCGCGCCGCGCGCAGGCCTCGACCATGCCGCGTACCGCTTCGACGCCTTTGACGTGCCCGGCCACGCGCGGCAGGAAGCGTTTGGTCGCCCAGCGGCCGTTGCCATCCATGATCATGGCAATGTGGCGCGGCACCGGGTAGATTTCCGGTACCGTCTGAGTGGAGCTGAGAGACGTCATCGATCGAACATTCAAAAAACAGCAAGGCAAAGCGCCTTACTCTACGACTACCTTATTGCCTTGACGAATCAAGTTGCAGAAAGTTACATGCAGGCGCAGCGCATTTACGTTCATGCGCCTGCATGGCGGCCTTACACCGTCATCAATTCCTTTTCCTTTTCGGCGGCCAGCTTGTCGACTTCGGCGACGAACTTGTCGGTCAGCTTTTGCACCTCGTCCTGGGCGCGGCGCTCGTCGTCTTCGGAGCAATCCTTGTCCTTCAACAGTTTCTTCAAGCCTTCATTGGCGTCGCGGCGCACGTTGCGGATGGCGATCTTGGCGGTTTCGGCTTCGCTCTTGACCAGCTTGACCATTTCCTTGCGCCGTTCTTCGGTCAGGGGCGGCGTCGGCACGCGGATGATGTCGCCTTGCGTGGCGGGATTCAAGCCCAGATCGGATTCGCGGATGGCCTTTTCGACCACGGATAGCATTTTCTTTTCCCAGGGCTGCACGCCGATGGTGCGCGCGTCGATCAGGGTCAGGTTGGCGACCTGGTTGATGGCGGTGGGATTGCCATAATAATCGACCATCACGTGATCGAGAATGCCGATGTGCGCACGGCCGGTGCGAACCTTGGCCAGGTCGCCCTTCAAGGTCTCGATCGACTTGTGCATTTTTTGATCGGCGGTCTTCTTTACATCTGCAACTGACATGCTTTTCTCCTCGAATTACTCTATCTGTTCTTACACATGCACCAGCGTGCCTTCGTCCTCGCCCAACACCACGCGGCGCAAGGCGCCCGGCTTGACGATGGAAAACACCTTGATCGGCAACTTCTGGTCGCGGCACAAGGCAAAAGCAGTAGCATCCATGACTTGGAGCCGCTTGGCAATTGCTTCGTCGAAGGAAATTGTCGAATATCGGGTGGCTTCGGGGTCTTTCTTGGGGTCGGCGCTGTAGACGCCGTCGACCTTGGTCGCCTTCAGGACGATTTCGGCGCCGATTTCGGCACCGCGCAGAGCAGCGGCGGTGTCGGTAGTGAAGAACGGGTTGCCGGTACCGGCGGCGAAAATGACGATCTTGCCTTCTTCGAGATATTGCAAGGCCTTGGGGCGGACATAGGGTTCAACGACCTGTTCGATGCCGATGGCAGACATCACGCGGGCGATGCTGCCGGCCTGGCGCATCGCGTCGGCCAAGGCCAGCGCATTGATGACGGTGGCCAGCATACCCATGTAGTCGGCTGTGGCGCGGTCCATGCCCTGGGCGCCAGGCGCGACGCCGCGGAAGATGTTGCCGGCGCCGATGACGATCGCCAATTCCACGCCCAAGCGCGCCACCTCGGTCACGTCGGCCACCATGCGCTCGATTGTGGCGCGATTGATGCCGTAGGGATCATCTCCCATCAGTGCTTCACCGGAAAGTTTGAGGAGGACGCGTTTATAGGCTGGATTGGTCATTGATGGGGCTCCTTAGTTGTCCTGGTGAATATTACGATATTGCGCGTATTGCATATTTGCAATTCCATGCGATACGGCTTCGTGAAACGATGCCAAACCATTATGAAATTTGCTGAATCTTAACTGAACGGGGCTGACTAAACCAGAGTGGCTCCTCCAAGCCCTGTGTAAATATTCCCATCCAACTAAAACCCGCTGCAAAACCTGTGCCGCTTTGGCAGGCACGGCTTTGCGTCAGGCTCTAAAAAAACGGGCCTCGCGGCCCGTTTTTTATCGATTACGCCTGCTTCGCAGCGGCGACCTGCGCCGCCACCTCGGCAGCGAAATCGTCTACCTTCTTCTCGATGCCTTCGCCGACCACGAACATGGTGAAGCTCTTGATCGTGGTGCCGGTGGCCTTGAGCATTTGCTCCACGGTTTGCTTGCCGTCTTCGGCACGCACGAAAACCTGGTTCAGGAGCGACACTTCCTTCAGGTACTTTTGCACCGAGCCTTCGACCATCTTGGCGACGATGTCGGCCGGCTTGCCCGATTCGGCAGCCTTTTGCGACGCAACCGAACGCTCTTTCTCGATCAGGTCGGCAGGTACGTCGGCGGACGACAGCGCGACCGGCTTCATCGCGGCGATGTGCATGGCGACATCCTTGCCCACTTGTTCGTTGGCGCCGTCGAATTCAACGACAACACCGATACGCGTGCCATGCAGGTAGGAAACCAGCTTGCCGGTCGTCTCAAACCGCTTGAAACGGCGGAACGACATGTTTTCACCGATCTTGCCGACCAGGGCGGCGCGCACTTCTTCGACGGTCTTGCCTTCAAACGGCAAGGCCGACAGAGCAGCCACATCAGCCGGGTTGTGGTCAGCAACGAGCTTGACGCTGTTGTTGGCCAGACCGAGGAAATCGTCGTTCTTGGTGACGAAGTCGGTTTCGCAGTTGACTTCGATCAGCGCGCCGACGCCGCCATTGATGTAGGCAGCCACGACGCCTTCAGCCGTGACGCGCGAGGAAGCCTTGGACGCCTTGGTGCCCAGCTTGACGCGCAGGATTTCTTCCGCACGGACCATATCGCCTTCGGCTTCGGTCAGTGCCTTCTTGCATTCCATCATCGGCGCATCGGTCTTTGCGCGCAGTTCGCCGACCAGTGCTGCTGTAATTGCCGCCATATCAATCTCCTAACTTGGTGGCACCATGATTGGCGCCAAATTCACGATTTCTTCAAGATTTGCCTAAAAAAATGGGGCCAACAGCGTCGCCCCATCCCTTCTTGCACGGCGCGGGGGAACGCAGTGCGCTCCACCGCACCCTTTTTATTTTTAAGCCTGCTCGACTTCAACGAACTCGTCGGCGCCACCCTTGATCGTTTCGACCACGTCGGTCATGGCGTTGGCACGGCCTTCCAGGATGGCATCGGCGACGCCGCGGGCGTACAGCGTGATGGCTTTGGAGGAGTCGTCGTTACCGGGGATCACGTAGGTGACGCCTTCGGGCGAGTGGTTGGTATCGACCACACCGATGACCGGGATGCCCAGCTTGGTGGCTTCGGTGATGGCGCCCTTGTGGTAGCCGACGTCCACGACGAAAATCGCGTCGGGCACGCCGCCCATGTCCTTGATGCCGCCGATAGCCTTTTGCAGCTTGACGATTTCGCGCTGGAACATCAGGGCTTCTTTCTTGCTCATCTTTTCAGCCGAGCCGTCTTCCAGCGAAGCTTCCATGTCCTTCAGGCGCTTGATCGAGGTCTTGATGGTCTTGAAGTTGGTCAGCATGCCGCCGAGCCAGCGCTGGTCAACATAAGGCATGCCGCAACGTTGGGCTTCGGCAGCCATGATTTCACGGGCTTGGCGCTTGGTACCGACCATCAGGATGGTGCCGCGGTTCGAGGCCAATTGACGGATGTACTTCATCGCCTCCTGGTACATGCCCAGGGTCTTTTCCAGGTTGACGATATGGATCTTGTTGCGATGACCGAAGATGAACGGGGCCATCTTGGGGTTCCAGAAACGGGTTTGGTGACCGAAATGGACACCGGCTTCCAGCATTTCACGCATGGTGACGGACATACTAATTTCTCCAGGGTTGGGTCTTGAACCTGGCCAGTGATCCGGATTTCCGCATCTTTCGACACTATCCGGACACCCTTTTTGGGCAGGTTCGCGATTTTCAAAAAAACAAATGGATTAGCCAATTCAAGCTAACCCAAGATTCTACCTTAATATCGAGGCATCTTTCAAGCCCCGCCCACATCAAGTCAGGAATGGCCAAGTTGACAAGCAAATGCAAGGCATCATGGGCGAATATTGCCATGCTCGACTATAATTCCCTCTTGATCGACGCAAATCGGCTGCTTTTGGCCCGCCTCAGGTATTTCTTATGTCCATTTCGATAAAAACCGCCGACGATATCACCGGCATGCGCGTAGCCGGCAGGCTGGCTTCCGAGGTGCTGGATTACATCACACCCCACGTCAAGCCCGGCGTCACCACGGGCGAACTCGACCGCCTGTGCCATGAGTACATGGTCAACGTGCAGCACACGATTCCTGCGCCGCTCAACTATTGCCCGCCCGGCTACACGCCCTATCCGAAGGCGATCTGCACGTCGGTCAACGACGTGATCTGCCACGGCATTCCCGGCGACAAG
>FTAT01000043.1_pt1 | contig 13087 bp, 13 predicted proteins | sample 1639161 | NCBI WGS metagenome assembly FTAT01 (sample SAMEA3914812, study PRJEB12502) | metagenome | biome: forest; material: soil | place: Canada | collected 2011-07-07 | depth 0.1 m
ACGTCATTTGAAGCGCTTGGTGGAATGCGCCTTCGGCTTTTCCACCGGGTGGCGCTCCACCCTGCGATTCTTTATGCTTTGGGCTTGTCGCGCAATCGAATCAACCCTTCCTGCGCCACCGTCGCCACCAGCAAGCCCTGACGGTTATAAACAAAGGCGAAGTTCAAGCCGCGCCCGCCCGAGGCATTCGGGCTTTCCATGGCAAACAGCAGCCACTCGTCCATGCGGAACGGGCGGTGGAACCAGATGGTGTGGTCGAGGCTGGCGATTTGCAGGCGCGGTTCGCCCATCTTGATGCCGTGCGGCTGGAGCGAGGTCCAGAGCAGGCCGTAGTCCGAGACATAGGCGAACAGGGTTTCGTGGATCAGCGGCGCGTCGGGCAGCGCGATCGGCGACTTGGTCCAGACCTGCTTGTAGGGCAGACGCGAGCGGGTGGAGAACACGTCGTCGTTGCCGTCCGAACGGAAATCGACCGGCACGGGGCGGAACGGGCGATGGCGCTCGATGGCTCGGTCGCGCCAGGCGCGCAGGGTGGAGTCAAGAGTTTCAGGGTCGGCATGGACCGGCATGGGCTTTTGATGCGACAAGCCCTCTTCCGCTTGCTGGAACGAGGCCGAGAGCACGAAGATGCGCCGGCCTTCCTGCGACGCCACCACGCGCCGGGTGCTGAAGCTGCCGCCGTCGCGCACGCGCTCCACATCAAAGGTGATGGGCAACTTCAAATCGCCCGGCAGGATGAATAGCGAATGCAGCGAGTGCGGGCGTCGGTTCTCCACTGTTTGGCATGCCGCGTAAAGCGCCTGGCCGGCCACCTGGCCGCCGAAGACGTTGGGGCTGCCCATGAAATGGCTTTGGCCGACGAAGCGGTCCGGCTCGGTTTGCTCGATCTTGAGCAGGTCGAGGATTTCCTGGGTGTTGTAGAGGGTGTTGTCTATCATGGCGGGCGCTTTTTTGGGAATATCCCATTTTAGCCCAAGGCTGTGGCGTAAATTGCCACATGGATCAAGGCTTTTTTTGGCAAAATTCGTCGCAATTCGTCGCAATTTGTTGCAAAAAAGTTACTTTCTCAAAAAAATTGTACTGCCGGCTGGTATCATTTCTCCCATGATAGATCCCGTCGACGACGTCACCGGCAACCTGCCGGTTGCGACCGAAAGCCCGATCCGGCTGCAATTTTCCTCTCCGGAGAAATTGCATACCGTTCTGCTCACCAAGGATTTGTTCGATCAGTGGGTGATCCTGCAAACCTGGAGCGGCAGGTTCGAGGCGAAAGGCGGGAGCAAACCCCTTCCCTGCGACAACCTCGAAGCCGGCTTGAATGCGTTGGCGGCGATTGCGCGCACGCACCGCGAACGCGGATTGCTGCAACTCGAAACGCTCTAAGAACCCATTATCCAGTTGGGAAATGCCGTCGCAATCTGCGGCGCCACGCATAGCAGGATCACTGCGGCCAGCATCAACGCCACGAAGGGCAGCACGCCCATGATCACGTCGCGCAGCGGGATATCCGGCGCGACGTTTTTGATCACGAACAGGTTCAAGCCGACCGGCGGGTGGATCAAGCCCATTTCCATGACGATGGTCATGACCACGCCGAACCAGATCAAATCGAAGCCGGCTTCACGCAGCGGCGGCAGGATGATGGGCGCCGTCATCAGGATGATCGATACCGGCGGCAGGAAGAAGCCCAGCAGCACCACCAGCAGCAGCACCAGGGCCAGCAATATCCACTTGGAGAAATGCATCGCCACCACCCATTGCGCCGCCGACTGGCTGATGTGCAGGTAGCTCATCACATACGAATACAAGAGCGACATGCCGATGATCAGGAGCAGCATGGTCGATTCGCGGATGCTGGCCGAGAGGATGGGGGCCAGGTCTTTCGGGCGCCATAGGCGGTAGACGCCGGCAACCAACAATAGCGCCAGCACGGCACCCAGACCGGCCGTCTCCGATGGTGTGGCATAGCCGCCGTAGAGCGCGATCATGACGCCGATCAGCAAAATGACGAAGGGCAGCACGCGCGGCAGCATTTCGACCTTTTGCCGCAACGTGTAATGCGACGCGTCGAGATAGGCCGACTTCTCGCCGCCGCCGTGATAGACCGCCAGCGCCGCGTGGTATTCCTTGCGCGCGCGATAGACCGCATAGGCCGTGAACAGGCCGATCAAGAGCAGGCCGGGGCCGATGCCGGCCAAAAACAGCCGGCCCAGCGATTGTTCCGCTGCGACGGCGTAGAGGATCATGGTGATCGAGGGCGGCAGCAAGATGCCCAGCGTGCCGCCTGCCGCGATGATGCCGGCGGCAAAGCCGGGCGAATAGCCGCGCCGGCGCATTTCGGGGATGCCGGCCGAGCCGATTGCCGAGCAGGTGGCCGGGGACGAACCGGCCATGGCGGCGAACAGCGCGCAGGCAATGACGTTGGCCACGCCCAGGCCACCGGGAACGCGGTGCAGCCAGGCATGGATCGCGGCGTACAGATCGCGCCCGGCCGGCGAACGGCCGATGGCCGAACCCTTGACGATGAACAGCGGAATAGATAGCAACGTGATCGAGGCCATTTCCTCATACACGTTTTGCGTGACGGTATCGAGCGAGGAAGGCGGCATGAAGAAATACATGAACACCACTGCCACGGTACCGAGTGCAAACGCGATCGGCAAACCGGAGAACATGGCCAATAGAGTGGCGAGGCCGTATAGCGCACCTAGCGCCAAATCGCTCATGCCTCTATCCCTCGTTGCCGGCGGGCGAGTCTTTGCAGCACTTGCAGCAGCAGTTGCAGGGTCAACAGCGTCATGCCGAAGGCCATCATGCTATAGGGTATCCAGAGCGGCGGGGCGAAGGTGGAATTGGTGGTTTCGCCTTCTTGCCAGGCTTCCCAGAACAGCGTCCACGACTTCCAGGTGAAGAAGGCGCAGAACAGGAAGGAGATCAAATCGATCAGGAACAGGCGCACGCGGTTGGCGAGAGGCGGCAGGACGGTGCCGAGCACGTCGATGCCGATGTGGCCGCGCGCCTGCTGCACGTGGGCTGCGCAGCCGAAGCTCACACCGATCAGCATGAACACCGAGACGTCGTCCTGCCAGTCGGTCGGCAGCTTGAAGAAGTAGCGCGTCACGACGGCATAGGTGAGGATGCACGAGGTGGCGACGATGGCCAGCATGGAGAGCGCCATCAGGAGCCGGTTGATGCGGTCGAATGCAAGCGCGAGCATGCCCAGCACGCCGGTGCCGGGCAGTTCTGGACTTGGCGGCGAAGCGGGCGTGGCCGGCAATCCGCTCATAGAAGCTTTTGCGCCAGTTGCATCAGCTTGGCGCAATTGGCGTTCTTTTCACCGTAATCCTTCCATGCCGTGGTGCGGGCGATGGCTTGCCACTTCTTGACGGTGGCGTCGGACAGGTCGGCCACCTTGGCGCCGGCCTTTTGGTAGATCGCGGCCACCAGCGAATCGTCGAGTTGGGCGGCGCGGCGCGCGAAGGTTTCCATCTCGGCGCCGACGTCCATGATGATGGCTTGCTGGTCTTTGGGCAGATGGTCGAATATGGCCTTGGACATCATCAGGGGTTCGAGCATGAACCAATAAGCCTTGCCGCGCCCGGTGGTGAGATTCTTCGACACCTCTTCGAGGCGGAACGAGACCAGCGAGGTGGAAGACGTGAGCGCGGCATCGAGCGCACCGGTCTGCATGGCGGCGTAGATTTCGTTCGAGGGCAGCGAGACCACGGCGGCACCTGCGGCTTTCAAGACCAAATCCATCTCGCGCGAGCCGCCGCGTATCTTCAAGCCGTTGGCGTCTTCCGGCTCGACGATGGCCTTGGAGCGCGAGGCCACACCGCCGGCCTGCCAGATCCAGGACACCATGACCACGCCTTTTTCCAGCAGCAGTCGATTCAGTTCCTTGCCGACTTCAGCGCTTTTCCATGCCGCGCCCTGGTCGTAGGACGTGACGATGCCGGGCATGAGGCCGATGTTAACTTCGGGCATTTCGCCGCCGGCGTAGGATAGCGGCACCAATGAGAGATCGAGCGCGCCCTTGCGCAAGGCGGAGAACTGGGCATTGGTCTTCATCAGCGACGAACCGGGGTAGATGTCGAACTTGAGCGCGCCCTTGCTGCGCTTTTCCACTTCCGCGGCGAAGGTGCGGCACAGGCGGTCGCGGAAATCGCCTTCGGTGAGCGAACCGCCGGGGAATTGGTGCGAAATCTTCAGATTCGTACTTTGCGCGCGGGCGAAGGGGGAAAACATCAAGGGCGAGAGTGCGGCGGCGGCGAGAATGCTCCGACGAGTGACTGCAGACATGGGGTCTCCTGATTTTTGGTGCTGCCGCAGGGGGCGCGGCGCATGCAACACGATCACGTGAAGAATATCGCGAATCATGCATTCAGGCAAAGACGCGTGGTGGCGTCGAATCCGGCATGCTCGGCAGGTGCGGCCATATACGCACTTTTTTGCTGCCAACGCACATTTTCAGACCGTGCTACTCTTGCGCCTTGATGACTTTCGCGCCGGCCGCATTTTGCATGCGCCGGCGGAATGCAAAGATGAACCGAAATTTACCTTCACTCGATTTGATCCGCGGCTTCGAGGCTTCTGCGCGGGGCCTTAGCTTCACCAAAGCTGCGGAAGAACTGGAAATTACACAGTCGGCGGTCAGCCGCCAGGTCAAGCTGCTGGAAGAGCAGCTCGGCCTGGATTTGTTCCACCGACGCCACCGCACACTGTTGTTGACCGAGGCCGGGCAGGAATTCTACCGCGCCGCAACATCGGCCTTGAAGCTCTTGGAAGATTCGGCGGCAAAGATCCGCGAGCGCGGCGCGGGCCGCGTGTTGACGGTGTCGGCCACGATCGGCTTCACGTCGTTATGGCTGATTCCGCGCCTGGCGGAATTCCGCAGCCTGCATCCCGACGTCGACATCCGCATCGATGCCAACAACAAGATGCTGGACCTGAAACAGGAAAACATCGAAGTGGCGATCCGCTACTGCCCGGCCGAGATGGCGCCCGAGGGTGCGATCAAGCTGTTCGGCGAAGAGGTGCTGCCGGTGTGCAGCCCGAAGCTGATCACGCGTAGCCGGCCGCTGGCAAGCGCCGAGGATTTGGCACACCACGTGCTGTTGCACCTGGAATGGTCAGACGGCAGCCATGCGCCCTGGCTCTCGTGGACCGTGTGGCTCGAGGTGATGCAGGCAATGGGCATCAAGCCGCGCGGCTCGCTGCGCTTCAACCAGTACGATCAGGTAATCCAGGCTGCCATCGATGGGCAGGGTGTGGCGCTGGGATCTTCCGCATTGGTGCGGCACTTGCTGCGCGATGGGCGGCTGGTTGCTCCGCTGCCCAAGGCCAGCAAGTCTTCGCGGGCTTACTTTGCTGTGACTTCGCCTTACTATGCCGAGCGGCCCGATGTGGCGGCGTTTGTGGATTGGCTGGCGCAGCAGGCCAAGGCAGATACCGGGTTGTTGACGCATATCTCCTGAACGACCGAACACTCCCCTCGCCCGCAGGCGGGAGAGCGGCTGGGGCGGGCTGCGGGCCGATGAGGAATGTAGCAATCCAGCTTAGTCCTTACAGCCAAGGAGAGCAGCCATCGTGCCTTTTGCAAATCAAACAGAGCCAGATCATAACCTCCCTCACCCCCTCCCCTCTCCCGCCCGCAGGCGAGGGGCGATCGGCAAGCTTGGCAATACTGCTATGCGCCAGGATTGGTGAGTACGGAGAGTTTCGTCACCCCTGAGCGCTGGATGTGCGCGATCACTTTGGCCACCCAACGATATGGCACACCTTCATCGGCCTGCAGAGATAGCGCCAGATCGTGATTCTGCTCGACGAGCTTGGTCAGTTCCGGCTCGAGCTCCTCAAATTGCACTTCGCGTTTGTCGATGAAGACATGGTTGTTGCCGTCGATGCTGACCGTCACCGCCTTGACGTCGGTCGGCGGCGCGGTCACAGCGGTTTTCGGCAGGTTGATGTGGACCGCGTTGTTAAGCAAGGGCGCGGTGATAATGAAGGTCACAAGCAAGACCAGCATCACGTCCACCAGCGGCGTGATGTTGATATCGCTTAAGACATCGGCTCGGTCGCCACCTGTAGAGAAAGCCATTATGCAGTTGCTCCTTGCAGTTGACCCACAGCCTTGTCTTTTTGCACCGCGTCGCGCTGCACGGCACGATGCACGCGGAAGTCGTTCTTTTGCGCCAGATTGACGAAATCGGTCGCATAGTTGTCCAGATCGGCTGCCGTGACTTTCAGGCGCCGCACATAGAAGTTATACGCCAGCACGGCCGGCACCGCCACCGCAATACCAATACCCGTTGCGATCAACGCTTCGCCGATCGGGCCGGCCACAACGTCAATGCTGGCCGATGCACTTTTGCCGATGGCCGCCAACGCGTGAATAATGCCGAATACCGTGCCGAACAAGCCGACGAAAGGCGCCGTGCTGCCGATCGAGGCGAGCACAGCCAGGCCGCTTTCGAGCGCTTGATATTCCTTTTGGATTTGCTGCCGCAAGTGGCGTTCGAGCAATTCCTTGCGATCCCAGTTATGTTCCAGATCGCTCGCTGCACCGTCCGTTGCCAGGGCTTCGAAACCGGAAGCCGCCAAACGCGCTTTGGGACTATCGTCACCGGCCAGGCTCGCAGCGGCGTCGAGGGTCTTGGCGGCCCAGAAACGCCCGGAAAACGCGCGGTCGCGCCTTGCGACGCGCCAATGCTGAAAGCCCTTGGCAAATATCAAAATCCAGGTGATGACGGAAAACAGGACCAAGGCATACAAAGCAGCCTGCACGATTAAGTTGAGAGTAAAGTCGTTCATGATTTTTTCAGAAATAAAAAGCTTTAGGAAAGTTTAAAGTTGATCGGCACATTGACCCAGCCGTCGATAGGTTTGATACCGCGCTTGGCCGGATCGAATACCCACCCGGTCACGGCTTTTATTGCCGCCTGGTCGAGGATGTCGTACCCGCTCGACTGCAGTACGTCGACGCTATCGGGCTGGCCGGTGGGCAACACGTGCACCTTCAGCACCACCCGACCCTGCAACCGGCGCGATTGCGCGATAGTTGGATAGGTCGGCGCGGGATTGTTCAGATAACCGGCATAACCCTTCGGCTCGGTGATCGGTTCGGGAGCCGGCGGTGCGGGTGGCGGCGGAGCAGGCGGCGCCGGCGGTGCCACCTGCACGGCATTGGCCGTCGGTTCGCTGTCGGGCACCGGACCCTGCACCACGGGCACGTTCGAAGGTGCCGGCCGCGCCACCACCTTGGGCTGTATCACTTGAGGAACCGGCTTGGGCGGTTCGACTTGCGGCGGGGGCGGCGGAGGCGTGAATTCAAACTCCATCGCCGGCACCTTGCGCGGCAAGGGCTGGATCTCCATCGGGCGGTTCAAATAAGCCACCACGGCAATATGCAGGCTGATGGCTGCAACGCTGGCGATGGCAAGCGCCAACTTCTTGCGCTCGAGCTTTGCGCCAGCAACCGAATATCGGTCCTCGTTTTTTGCAGATACTTCGATCGGCGCCACGGCGCGTGCTATCGCAGTGCGCCTCAATTGCGGCACGGGCCGTCTCGGCGCAGCCGATAGGCTTTCAAATGTCAATGCTGTCATGGGGTTCTCCTTGTTGCATCGCCGTGTCAATTCGGCGTGACGAAGGAGGCAATGCAGAAAGCGTGCCAAGAAACGCGCCCCCTTTTTTCAAGAGAAAGTCGGGCGCGCGATAGATATGCTGCATTGACCGGCGCAATCGCTGCTGCATTTTCAACAGTACGGTGACCGCAAAACACATGCCAAGGCCCATGATCAAAGCGCCATGCGGGGTCATATTTTGCATTTGCTTATGCGCTTCTTCTCGAATGACCGAGGACTTCAACGGCGCATGTGCAAAAACAGCCAGCCGGCTTCCGGCATCAGTTGAAATCGCAGCAAATTGTTATCGAGCATATTGGATTTCAACAAATCGGCGGACACAGGGTTCAAACTCGCGCGCAGTGGCATTGGGTGGTATGCAATTTGCAAACACGGCAGCTTTCTTACAACACCACACCAGAGGGAGTATCACCGATGTCGTCTCATAGCAGCTTACCGAATAACCATATTCGAAGCACCAACACAATTGGTGCGAACGCGCATAAGAACAGCTATCGCCTGAAACCCATTGCGGCAACGATTGCCGGCATGGCCTTGATCATGTCGAACGCTTCGTATGCGGCAGACCCGACGGTCGCCGATCTGCAAGCGCAGATTGAACAGCTCAAACAGGTCATCGCTGCGCAAAAGGCCGAGCTGGATAAGCAGGGCAAGGCAGCGCCGCAAGCACCGGCAGCGGCTGCACAGGCGCCGGCAACACCGACGCAGGACGATTCCAAGACATTGGGGGAAATCACCGTATCGGGCGCACCGCCGCTGGCCGCCTTGCATGACACTCCGCTTTCGCAATCCATCGTATCGGGAGCAGAATTGGCGCAAACCGGCGCTTCGGGCATAGCGGCAATCACCCAGCGCCTGGCCAACGTGACGTGGAACGTGGGCAACCAGCGTACCGATAGCTTGTCGATACGCGGCATCGGCAAAATCGCGCAGACCGAAGCGCAAGATCCCAGCATCGGCATTACCGTCGATGGCGTCAGCTATGCCTACAACCCCTTGGTGTCCGCATTCGACTTCGTCGATGTCGACAGTGCGAGCGTGATCCGTGGCCGCAAGGCACAGCAGGCGGAAAAAATACCAGCGCGGGCGTGGTCAACGTGACGACCACCCGCCCTTCCTTCACGCCGAGCGCGGACTACTCGCTCACGTTCGGGCAGGACAATACCTTCATCGGTAAGCTGGCCGCAGGCGGCACAGTGATCGACGACGTGCTGGCCTGGCGCGGTTCGTTCGTCGTCGATCGCGGCGACGGCAATATGTCGAACCTCTACAACGACAATACGACTTACACCAATACCGACCGCCTGTCCGGCCGGGTGCAATTCCTGCTCACGCCGAGCTCCACCTTCAGCGCCCGCATTACCGTCGACTCGCAACCGGCCACCGGCGAGACGTGGAACGACGCCACGATTTACACGCCGACGCCTGCCTTCTATTCGAACGGCAGCGTCAACACGCTCTCAAGCGATGCCTCTACCCGCTTGGCGCGTAGCTGGTTCACCAATGAAAAGGGTTACAGCTATACCGGCGACTATCTCTATGGCGCTGGTCAGTTCGCGGTGGACAACAACGCGCAACAACCGCTTTACACCAGCAGCCACGGCGCTTCGGCGGAGTTGGATTGGGATCTTGGCAAGCACACGCTGACGTCGTTGACGGCGTACAAGGACTACTACTTCGACGCGGTCAACGACGAAGGAACGCCGTTCGATATCGAATCGAATTCGGGTGGGTTCCAGAACTATTACCGCCAGATCAGCGAGGAATTGAAATTTGCCTCGAAGCCCGGCACGAGCTTCGACTATCAAACGGGCATATACCTGCTCAAGGATAGCAACAACGACTATTACAACAAGTCTTTCGGCAGCGATGCCGGCGCCTGGTTTGCCACACCCACGCAATACAATGCACTGGACGCGACTGCGGCTGGCCAGCTCCTGATGGAAAACTCGCTGGACCGTCTTGCGATGTTGTATAACTCCCCCGCCGGATATCAAGACATTGAGAACCGCAGCGAAGCCGTCTACGGGCAAGCCGATTGGCACGTCACCGATAAATTCACTCTGACTTCGGGCCTGCGTTTCACCTATGAGGACCGGGAAAATACCGGCAGCAGTTCAGTGACCGACAACGGCTACGGCGCCTCGTTGAATCCGGTCTCGGTGAACGGCGTGCAATTGGGCGGATTCGCCACGACCAAGACCGGCTCGCTTGCGAAGGGCAACTCGACGGCGCAATTGAATCTTGCCGATAGCGTCGCTTTGCAATATTTCGGCGTCAAGCCAACGTCGGTACCGGGCGCGGCCTATAGCAGCCTGTCGGCTGCCGAACAGGAGCAAGTCTACTATGCGCAACAAGTCCGCCTGACGCAAATCGGTGTGTTGTTCCCGCAAGAGACGGTCAAGCTCGATGAGGCGCATCTGCCGACAATTCTGTTTAGCCCGACCTACAAATTCAACGACAATTACACGTCTTATGTTTCGTTCGAATACAACCAGAAGGCCGGCATCGCGCAATTCATCAATGGTGTCGAGAACACGGTGCAGCCCGAGCGCACCGAGGCGTTTGAATTGGGCCTGAAGGTTTCGCTTCCCGATCAAAAGCTGACGCTTAATGCCGACATTTACCGGATGGACCTCCACAATTATCAGCAGGCTGTCGAGGTGCTCAACGAATATCAAACGGTCCTCAACGCCAACGGCCAGCTCGCCTACACCAGCGCGACGGGCAACGTGCCTCTGGTACGTGCTGAGGGATTGGAAATCGATGCGTTTTATCAAGGCATCAAAAATACCACCCTGCGTTTTGCCGGTGCATACAACAACGCTTACTACGTAAACTTCCCCGACTCGGGCCAGCCGGTGGAAAATGCGTATACGGGTGCCTCGCCTTACCAGAACGTCGATGGGCGCCAGTTGCCGGGCAATTCCAAGATCACCTTCAACGTCGGCGCGGATTACCGGGCACCAGTGTGGAGCGGCAAGCTGTTCCACACCAGCTTCAACACCAACTACGAGAGCCGCTACAACTCCGACGTCTCGCTCTCGAGTTACGCCTGGATTCCCGCGCATAGCATTACGGACTATTCGATCGGCCTGTCCAATGCCAAGCAAACCTTCGATGCCAGTGTGATTGTGAAAAACCTGTTCAACAACGGTACGCCGCAAACGCAAACATGGGATAGCTATACGCCTGCCGTCCAGCGCTGGATCGGCTTGCAATTCACCGGTAGGCTTTACTAATCTTAGCGGGGCTGGATTGTCGGTGAATTGAAAATGGGTGCGGGGCAGCCATAGCAAATGGCCGCCCCGCACCGCCGGCGCGTCCGTCTGCGCCAGGCATTTGAGAAGTTGAGTTTCGGCACGCCGGTGAACCCCGAAGCGGTGTGAGTAAACTACGGCAGCGCGCGAATCGGATTGCCAAGCCTCCGCTATCCATTTAGCATGTGCTAGCGGTTAACGCTTATCCACCCGGAAGATTTTCCTGACATGCCACCATCGATCCAAAGAGTAGAACAACCGCAATCGGCAAACGCTGGCGAAGCGCCGGTCGATATTCTTTTCGACCGCGATTTCATCGTCGCCTATCAAGCCATGGGCCAGGGCTTGTGCCAGTCAGTGATCGACCGTTTCGATCAAGATGTGCAAAAGTCGCACGGGAATATTTTTACGCCGCAGGCAAGCGGCGTCTACGATCAGAACATCAAGAGCTCATGGGACCTCGAGATTCCCAGAGATGGCGCGTGGGCGGACGTTTTCCAACAAATCCACCCCAGGATTCAGCGCTGCATGAATGATTACCTGTCTCGAAGCCCGATCTTGCAGTCGGTCGAACTACAGGTGACCGGATACAAGATACAAATGTATCCGAGAAATCAAGGTTATTTCCGTTGGCACGCCGACGCGGTGGGCAAGAATTCCCAAGGGCGTGCGGTAGCAATGATTCTGTATCTGAATGACGTTGAGAAAGGCGGCGAGACGGAGTTCTTCCATCAGCGGATGAAAGTCGCTCCTAAGGCAGGTCAATTGATCCTGTTTCCGGCGTCATGGAATTACATGCACTGCGGGCACACGCCGGAATCAGGCGACAAATACATCATTCAGACTTTCATACGGATCAAAAACTGATCGCGCCCACCGGCCACCTACTGCAATAGGTGGCACATCGCGCACAGCGATTCCTGGATCGGCTTTGAACGTAGTACGGTCAGTAGACTGCGGAAACGGCGTCTAATCGGGCGTCGGGCACCGCATCCGCTACATCCGCGACGTCGGCCATCGGTTCAGCCGTCAACTCCGCGCCGATCAAGCCGAAGCGTTTCAGGTGGGTGCGCAGGATGTTGCGGCTGATGCCGAGTACGCGCGCGGTCTGGACCTGGTTGTTGTTGCAGCGCGCGTAGGCGGTGCGCACCAGGGTTTCTTCCACCGAATCGAACAGTGCGGCTTCGCCTGTTGCGATCATCTCGCCGAACAAGTCGATCAGCCGCGACATGGCGTTGCGTTCCTCAACGACCGGGATCACGGGCACCACCAATGGCGCGTCGTTCGCGGAAGCAACGACGGTTTGGCTGCGTTGTGCCGCGCCGACTTTGCGATGCAGCGCGCCCACCAGCTTCAAATCATCGGCTTCGATGGTGTTGTCGCGGCAGACGATCAGGGCGTAGTGGATTACGTTTTCCAGCTCGCGGATATTGCCCGGCCATTCGTAGGCCAGCAAGGCCGCCTGGGTGGCGGCCGCGAGCCGCACCGGTTCGAGCCTCAACTTGCTGCGGTAGACGTTGATGAAGTGATGCGCCAGCGGCAGGATGTCGCCCGGCCGTTCGCACAGGGCAGGCAGATCGAGCGTGGCGACGGAGAGGCGATAGTACAGGTCGGAGCGGAAACGCTCGGCGGCGATGGCTTTTTGCAGATCGACATTGGTGGCCGCCACGAGGCGCACGTCAAGCGAGATCGGACGGCGCGAGCCGAGCCGCGTCACCTGGCGCTCCTGCAGCACGCGCAAGAGCTTGACTTGCAAGGCCGGCGACAGGTCGCCGATTTCATCCAGGAAAAGCGTGCCGCCGTTGGCCGCTTCGAACCAGCCGGTGCGTGCCTGGGTTGCGCCGGTGAAGGCGCCGGTTTCGTGGCCGAACAATTCAGCGTCGATCAGGGTTTCGGAAAACGCGCCGCAATTGACGGCGATGAAAGGCCCCTTGCGTTCGCTGTGGTTGTGGATGTGGCGTGCGATGAGTTCCTTGCCCGTGCCGGTCTCGCCGATGATGAGCGCCGTGGCTTCGCTGCGCGCGATACGCTCGACCTGCTCGAGCAAGGCGACCGAGCGCGGATCGTGAAACAGCAAGGCCTTGGCGCGGATCGACAGCGCCATGCCTGCGGAATCGGGAAAGGTGAGAAGTTTGTCCACGTGCCTGAAATATGAGTCTTGTCAAAGCATAGACTACCTGC
>FTAT01000087.1_pt1 | contig 12787 bp, 9 predicted proteins | sample 1639161 | NCBI WGS metagenome assembly FTAT01 (sample SAMEA3914812, study PRJEB12502) | metagenome | biome: forest; material: soil | place: Canada | collected 2011-07-07 | depth 0.1 m
AGGCAATCGCCTGGCGACAATGCGACACCGCTGCGTCGAGGTGCCCTTGATCTGCCAGCGCGTTGGCCAGATTGCTATGCGCATCGGCCAGGTTCGGATGCTTCACGAGCGCTTGGCGGTAACTGGCGATTGCCGCGTCGAGCATGCCGTGTTCGCGCTGCGTCGCGCCGAGATTCAAATGGGCCTCGGCATCGTTGGGCAGCAGCCGGGCCGCTTCCTGCGCGGCATGCAGCGAATCCTTGCCCTGCAATTTCTGCGCGACACCCAGCGCTTTCCATACGAAACCCGCATCGGGCGCACGGGTCAGCAGGGACTTTGCCGCCTCTTCCAGATCGGCGTAGCGTCCGGCGCCGAACAGCGACAGCAACTGGTCGATCTCGACTTGCGACGGGGCACTCATCGTGGCTGGCATCCTTGATTGCGCAAACGGTATGGAGGAATTTGCGTGGCTGCATATTTTACCCGTTTGGATCGTGCATGCTTCGCACGAGATGCTGCGCGGCGCGATTGGCCCCACAAACCCACTTGCATTGCGGAACTGTCCGTGCCTATACTGGATTCACCGCATCGGCAAACCGGCGATGCTGTCTTTTCATGAAAGGAAAATCCCATGGGCACGAGCGCAAGCAAGGCAGGCTTTCCGGAAGTGATGATTGACATGAACATGACGCCTCTGATCGACGTCATGCTGGTGATGATTATCATGATGATCATCACCATTCCGATCCAGAACCATAGCATCAACCTCAACCTGCCGATATCGCAGTCCAGGGACACGGAAACTGTCAAGCCGGTCGAGCTGGCGATAGACTTTGATGGCAGTCTGTACTGGAACGGCGCCCTGGTCAGCCGTACGGCGGCCGATGCCAGGCTGGCGCAAATCGGCGCCATGCCCAAGACCGACCAGCCGGAATTGCACGTCAAGCCGAATCGTCTGGCCGACTATGGAACGGTGGCCGCCGTGATGGCGATGGCGCAGCGCCACGGCGTGGACAAGCTGGGCATGATCGGCAACGAGCAGTTCTTGTGACCCTATAGGGCCGCCGCCTTCAATTCTGCTATTGGGGGCGGGACTTGCCTTGCAAGTCGAGTTTCAGGCGACAGTGTTCAGAATCGTGCCGACGCTGCCTATCGAAGCCAGCGCCAGAGAGACGGGTGGCGTGACGGGCGGGGCTTCCTGGGAGGCCGCCGCCCCAGGCTGATTTTGCTGCTGGAGTTGCTGCTTGAGGCTGCCGATTTTTTCTTGCAAGGCAGCGATGATTTGCTTGCCTTCAGGCGTTTTTCCCGACGAGCAATTGACCCAGTCGCTCAATTGCGTGGTGCAGCGGTCAAGCTGGGCCTGTAAAGCGACGCCCGAGCCGCCGCTCGAAAAGCCGGTGGCAGGACTCGCAAATGTTGCTTCCAATGCAATGCTCATGGCGGTTTTCTGCAACGAAGACCCTGCTTGGTCGAAGCAATCGAACGAGCCTTACACGATTTGCAGAATAACTTCTTGAGAAATCACGTCTTGGGGCAAGTCAGAGGCAGATAATTGGCGTGATCGTAGGCGTCGCTCTTCATGGCGCCGTTCCACGCAACGTCGACCGAAAACGCGCGCGGCTCGGTTATCGGGTCGCCGCCGCAGGTGTCGTTGTGCAGTTCTCGAATATCGACCAGGTAACCGGTCTTTTGCCGGTTGGTGACCAAGGCCATGCATTCCGGCTTCAATTTGCCTATCTTGTAGATGTCGATTGCCTTTATCGTACGCGCCACGGCGTCGCTCGCGGTCTTGATCTTGGCCGGCGGAAGGGGGCATGGCTCGATGGCCGAAGCCGAAAGGCAAAGCATCAGGCAAAACATGCCTGCGGTGCGGCAAGCGTAGTCGATTCGCATCATCCCCCCTTGTTTTTTTCGCGGCCGAATACCGGGATGATAACGTGTTCGGCGCCACAAGAGAAATGGCGCCGGCTTGGATTTCAAGCCTATCCGTCGCCGGATAAGCTGCGGCGGATGCGGTCAGCGCAAGGGTTTCATGATACGATTTTCTGCCACGCCTATTTGGACTCCTCTCCATAAAATATATGGCATTTCGTCACGTTGCCGCCGTTGGCGCCTGCCTGTTGCCCGGCGTGGCCCTGCTGGGCTGGGCGCTGCTGGCGCATTTGCCGCGGGAGACCGGGCAACAGGACGAGGCATTGCGGCTGGCGCGCCTGGTGGCGGCGCAACAAGTGCAGCGCTTGAACGACGTACACGATATGCTGACTGTCGTCAGCCTGGCGCAGCGCCTGCAAGAAGATACCGCCGCGTGCGACGCCTATCTTGCCGAGGTGGTGCAGAGCAACAGCTTGCTCGTCAACCTGACCCGGTTCGAAACCGACGGGGCCATGCGTTGTAGCGCCACCCCGGCTGCGCCAGGGTTGAACGTCTCCAGTGACGATTTTTTTCGCCAAGTGCTCTCGTCGAAGTCCTTTGCGGTTTCCAGCTATCGCTTCGGCGCCGTCACGCACAAGCCGCAGATTACCGCTACCTTGCCCGTGCTCGACCATGAATCGGGCAAGGTGCGGTTTTTCGTCAGTGCCGGACTCGATCTTGGCTGGATCGGTCGCAGCCTGGCCGATCTCTCCATGCCGGAGAGGGCGGCGCTGACCATTGTTGATGCCGACGGCATCGTGCTGGTGCGTCGACCCGTTCAGCCTGAGGCCATCGGCAAACCCCTGCCCGACCTTGCCGCATTGCGCCAGATGTCGGGCGATGCGGGCACTATAGAAGGGCAGGCGGGCCGCCGTCTCGTTGGCTGGGCCCCGATAGCGGCTGGCAGCGGCGGCGCCTCGGTCGTCGTCAGTATCGATTCAGGTATATCGACCGCTACGCTGGTTGAAATTGCCGTCGCCATCATGGTCGCCGGTGCCCTGGTGGCCGGTGGCATGCTGCTGGTGACCTGGCGCAACATCCTTTGGCGCTCCGGCGCGCGGCGGGCCTATACCACCAGCGCTGTGGGCGCCCTGCTGTTTCTGGGTGCCGGTGCCGGTGCGACAGTACGTCTGTTTTACCTGGAATCGGAACGCAACCAGGGGATGGAGCGAACCCATCGTGCCATCGACGAACTGGAAGCGGCATCGACCGATCTGGTGCGCATCGACGCCGGTGAAGAACTTTCGCGCATGCGCAGCACCAATGACGATGTGCTGCTTGCCCTCTCGTCGGCGCGCGATTTATCACGTCACCTGGCGCGCGTGGGCGATCTGGTCCAAAGCCAATCCACGCTGGGAGAGCGTGCGCTTCATCTTCAGATGGCCGCCCAGCAGTTGGTGATCGACTTGCGCGAGCAGGCCGGCGGCGGTGCGGTGGAAGGCGGCTATGCCGGATTCGAGCATCTGTCGCACGAATTGCGCGGGATGCTCGAATCGATGAATGCAGACGAGCAGAATTTCATCCTGGTGCAGCGTGCCGACGGCTTGGTCGCGGAGCGTCAGGCCATGGTGCTGTCGACCTTGCTTGCGGCGGCGGCCCTGATGCTGCTGATGAGCGGCGCGCGTATCGCGCTCAATCAGGCGGGCGCCAACGCGCGCGCCAAGGAAGAACTGGCCGACAGCGAGCGGCGCTACCGCATGTTCGCGGAAAACATGCGCGACCTGATCGTCGTGGTCGACTTGAACGGGGTGCGCAAATACGTTTCGCCGGCGGCTTTTGCGCTCTACGGGCGGAGCCCCGAAGAATTGTTGGGGACGCGCTCGGTCCAGTTTGCCCATCCGGACGATGCGCCCAGGCTGGCGCTGGCATTCCAGGAACTTGCCGCCGGACGCAAGGAATCCGAATCGATTCTGGTGCGCGGCCTGCGTGCCGACGGCGACTACCGCTGGATAGAAATCAACATCCAGCTCGTGCGCGACCCGGCGACCAATGCGCCGTTCGAGATGGTGGGCGTGCTGCGCGACTCGCACGACCGCGTCATGGCGGAAGAGGCCCTGCGCAAAAGCGAAGAGCAATTTCGCGTCATCACCGAAAATGCCGGCGATTTGATTGTCTGCGTCGGGCCGGACGGGCAAAGACGCTATGTCTCGCCTTCCTACGAGCGGGTATTGGGCTACAAGCCGGATGAACTGATCAATACGCCGCGTGCGAGTTTTTTCCACGAAGACGACCGGGAGCGCGTTGCCGCTTCGTTCGATTCGATGTTTACCGATCACCCGATCCCCTTCGTCAGCGGGCGCGGTGTCCACAAGGATGGCCACATCGTGTGGCTCGAAGCGCACCACACGCTGGTCACGGATCCCGCCACCGGCGAGCCGATCGAGACCGTCACCATCATGCGCGACATCACGGCACAGAAAAAGTCGGCCGAAGAGCTTGACGAGGCGCGGCGCGAAGCCGAACGCGCCAATCGCGTCAAGTCCGAATTCTTAGCCAGCATGAGCCACGAGATCCGCACCCCGATGAACGGCGTGATCGGCTTTTCCACCTTGCTGCTTGAAACCGACCTGAGCGAAGAGCAGCAGCGGCTGGTGACGTTACTCAAGGAGTCCGGCGAGGCGCTCCTCGCCGTCATCAACGACATCCTCGATTATTCCAAGATCGAAGCGGGGCGGCTCGAACTCGAATCCATTCCGGTGAATCTGCGTGCGCTGGTGCAGCGCGCCTGCGCCATGGTGGAGCCGCAGATGCAAGCCAAGGAACTCGATCTGCACGTGCGCATCGAGTCAACGGTGCCGCAATGGGTCAAGGCGGATCCGACGCGCGTGCGCCAGGTTCTGCTCAATTTTCTGTCCAATGCCATCAAATTTACCTTCGAGGGTGGCATTCTGGTTTCGGTCGAGTGGGACGACGCTGTCTCGGGCCGGCTCGTTTTCAAGGTGCAGGATACCGGCATAGGCATGATGCTGGAACAGCAGCAAACCTTGTTCCAGCCGTTCTCCCAGGTCGACAGCTCGACCACGCGCAAGTTCGGCGGCACCGGTCTGGGTCTGGCGATTTCCAAGCGGCTGGTGGAAGCCATGCCGCAGGGCGAGATCGGCGTGATGAGTACGCCGGATGTCGGTAGCACGTTCTGGTTTGCCGCAGCGCTGCCAGAAACCGCGGTGGCGGCCATGGCCGACGATACTACCGAACGGGCCGCCTTCCGGCCGGCGCGCATTCTGGTGGCCGAAGATACGGCGATCAACCGCATCATCGTCGATACCATGCTAAGCCAGGCCGGCCATAGCGTCACACTCGCCAATGACGGCGCCGAAGCGCTGGAGGCGGTGTGCAGGGACGAATTCGATCTTATCCTGATGGACATGCAAATGCCGGTCATGGACGGCCTGGAGGCGACGCGGCACATTCGCGCCGGCGCGGAAAACATACGCGACATTCCCATCGTCGCTTTGACGGCGGCTGTTCTACCCAACGAAATCGAACGTTGCATGCAGGCCGGGATGTCGGATTTTCTGCCCAAACCCATCGTACTCGATGCCTTGTTGCGCACGATAGCGAAATGGGTGAAATAGGCTCGGGCGATCGGCGCGAAGCCTTGCAGCCGGGTGAAAAAATCATCTGGCTGCACTTGGACGCGCCCACGAAGCCATTGCCGGGCGCGCCCTGCAATGGATGCGGTGTGTGCTGCGCCAGCGCGCCTTGTCCCGTGTCATTGGTTTTTCTGCGCCAAGGGCTTGGCTCTTGTCCGGCCTTGCAATGGGATGTCGAAGAGCGTCGTTACCGTTGCGGGTTGGCGCAAGCCCCTGAACGATACCTGCGCTGGCTGCCTGGCTGGTCGCACGGCATATTTCGGCGCATGGTATTGCGCTGGATTGCGGCGAACACGGCGTGCGATGCCGATGACGAGACCTATGAACAGGAGGAAAAATGAGCCTGAATAAAATCGTTTGTATTGCCGTGCTGTCGCTCACTATCGGGCAAGCCGGCGCTGCCGAACCGGCGCCGGGCGAATACATCAGCGAACACGGCTGGGGCGATCTGAGCGTGATGCGCAAGGCCGACGGCAAGCTGCATTTCGCCGTTGCTTCGATGGGGGCGAACGGCCACTCGTGCTCGGTCGACGGGACTATCCAGAACAACCGCGCCGTGCTGGACGATGCGGCGCCCGGCAACGCCTGTCATATCACATTCAAGTCCGACGCCGGAGGCATCGATGTAGTGCTGGGCCAGGCTGACGAGTGCCGTTACTACTGCGGCATGCGCGCCAGCTTCGACGGACGCTACCATGTGCCGGCGACAGGCTGCCACAACAGAGAGCGCAAGTCGGCACAGGAGAAGTTTGCCAAATTTTATGGCGCCAAGGATTATCAAGCGGCGCTCTCTGCCCTGCAGCCCGTTTTGCATGATTGTGCGGCCACCTTGTTCTGGCTCGAAGAGGCGCAGATTCGCAATGATCTAGCCGTGACGCTTTATCACCTGGGTCGCAAGGAGGAGTGCCGCGCCATACTCAAGCCCACGATCGATGCACACGGCACGACCGAAGACGCGCTGCGCGAAGAGTTGCCGCCGACCGATTTCGAAAGCTGGCTGCCGCTGGCAAAGGCGGCCTGGTTCAATCAGGGTCTTTGCTCGGGAAAGTAAGTCAAACCATACCAGTTTGATGGCGCTTTCATGGTATCGTGCCCCGCGATACCAAACTGACGACGGAAAACCGCCATGCACGACGCCGCCCGGCAATACAGGACTTCGGTAGCCATCATCGGCACCTTGTTTTTCATTTTCGGCTTCGTCACTTGGCTCAATGGCCCGCTGATCACTTTCGTCAAACTGGCGTTCGCGCTCAATACCGATGGCAAGGCTTTCTGGGTCACCACCGCCTTTTACATGGCTTATTTCTTTCTTGCCCTGCCGGCATCGTGGATATTGCAGAAAACCGGATTGAAGAAGGGCATGGCGCTCGGACTCCTGGTCATGGCCGGCGGCACCTTTCTGTTCGGCCAGGCGGCCACGGCACGCCACTATGGTCCGGCCCTGGCCGGCCAGTTCATCATCGGCTCCGGGTTGTCGTTGCTGCAGATTGCGGCGAATCCCTACATCAGCATCCTCGGCCCCATCGAGAGCGCGGCCCAGCGCATCAGCATCATGGGCATCTGCAACAAGCTGGCAGGTATCTTGAGTCCCATCTTCTTCGGCGTCTTCGTGCTCAAAGACGTCGGCCGGCTTGAAGACGCGGTAGGCGCAGCCGCCACGCCCGCAGCCAGGGAAAGCATACTCGACACTTTCGCCGCAGTGATCTATGCCCCCTATATGGCGATGGCCGTTGTCCTGGTGCTGCTGGCAGTCTGGATCGCACGTTCTCCCTTGCCCGACCTGAAAGTGGCCGAGGCCAATGCCGATACGGACAATGCCGCAGGAGCGACCGAGAAGCGCAGCATTTTCCAATTCCCCTTTCTCCTGCTCGGCGCGTTATGCCTGTTCCTCTACGTCGGGGTGGAAGTGATGGCAGGCGATGCGATCGGCACCTATGGCAAGGGCTTTCACTTGCCGACCGATGAAACCAAGTATTTCACCTCCTATACCCTGGTCGCCATGCTGGTCGGTTACCTGGTTGGATTGATCGCTATCCCGCGCTGGATGTCGCAATCGCTGGCCCTCAAGGGTTCGGCTGTGCTGGGCATCGTGTTCACTCTGGCGGCATTTCTGACCAAGGGCTATGTCTCGGTGGCTTGCGTTGCGGGCCTGGGCCTGGCCAATGCGCTAATGTGGCCGGCCATCTGGCCGCTGGCAATTGAAGGCCTGGGCCGTTTCACGGAACGTGGTTCGGCACTGCTGATCATGGGAATAGCCGGCGGCGCTGTGCTGCCGCGCCTTTTTGCCGAACTCAAGGAAACCTACGACTTTCAGTTGGTGTTTTGCGCGCTCATGCTGCCCAGCTACCTATTCATCTGGTTCTATGCCCAGAAAGGCTGGCGCATCGGCCGCTGAGCGCGTTGCCCTGATATTGCTCCTGCTATTGCTTCATCGCGGTGATTGCGCTGGCCCGCTTGTCCGCCGCGTCGGCATCGGTCGCATGCCCCAGCGCACGTTCCACCTTGGCCAGGTTCGATAGCGTGGCGGCGACGTTCGGATGGTTCGGCCCCAGCGTTTTCTCATAGATTTGCAATGCGCGCGTGACCAGCGGTTCCGCCGCCGCAAAATTGCCCTCGCTGCCCAACAGGATGGCCAATTCGTTCAAGCGTGCGGCGACGTCCGGATGCTCCGGCCCAAGATTTTTCTCCGTGATCGCCAAGGAACGCCTGACGTAGGTCTCGGCCTGTGGAATCTGGTTTTGCGCGCGGCTGATCTTCGATAGATTGTTCAGGCACAGCGCCACGTTCTGATCGTTTGGATTGCCGGACTTGTCATAGATTGCCAACGCGCGCTGCGCCAGCGGTTCGGCATTGCGGTATTGATGCTGCGCGACATAGAGCGTGGCCAGTCCGTTCAAGGTATAGGCGGTTTCGGGCCGGTCCGGGCCGTAGACTTTTTCCTTGATGTCGATGGCGCGCTTATAAAGCGGTTCTGCCGCGGCATACTGGTTTTCCGTGCGGGTGAGGTTGGCCAATTTGTCGAGCACGCCTGCCACTTCGGCATGGTCCGGCCCGAGAGTGGCTTCGTCTATCGTCAGCGCGCGCTGATACAGGCGCTGCGCCTGTTGTGCTTCGCCATAGGCAAGATAGAACTCGGCCAGTTTGCCTAGCTCGGCCGCCACGTCGACATGGCTGCTGCCGACAGCCTTGTCGTTGATTGCCTGGGCGCGCTTGAACAGCGCTTCGGCCTGCTCCGCCTGGTCCTCGGCCAGGAACAGCGCAGCGACCTTGAACAAATCGGCGGCAACGCTGGGATGATTTTGCCCCAGCACCTTCTCGCTGGCCGCTGCCGCACGACGATAATACGACTGGGCTTCCGGGAACTGTCCCTTGGCACACAATACGTCGGCCAGATTGGACAGACTGGTGCCAAGTGTCGCGTCGTTCTTCTTTTGCGCGATCTCGAGTTCGTGTTTGGCGACCGGCAGTGCATCGTCGTATTTCCCTGCTTGCACCAGATCCTTGAATTGTTGGTTCAAACCCTGCCACTCGGTGTCGGGTGCCGCTTCTGCGGCAGGCGCGAAAAGGCAGATGGAAATGGCGAGAGCAAGAACGCCGGACGGTTTGATCATGATTCCCCCTTCGCTGACGGTGTGCCAAGCCAAGCGCGCGGATGCCTAAGCAGCCGTGGTATCGCCGGCGTCTGATGCTGCTACTAGTGCATGCTGTTACCGCTCTCAACCGGGGGGTGCCGAAAGAGGTGACTTGTCGTCATAGCCTATAACCGAGTACGGACAGAGTCTGGGGCGACAAGATTAGCTTACTCGCAGGAAACAGCCTTGTCCATATTATGATGTCCCGGCAGTTGCATTTTTGCAGAAACCCATGCTCGCAAGGCCTTGCGCCGAGAATTCCGATCAATCCGCTAGAGTTCTTGCACTATTGGCAAATGACATGACTTAGGCAAGACGTGACGAATTCATGAATAATGGCGGATTGCAATTTGCCAAGCTGACCATCCATGAAAAAGAACATGCTGCGCTCGACCCTCGCCCTGGCAACCCTCTCCCTATCCTTGGCAGCCATGGCCGACACCCCGCCCATGACACCCGACATTCCCGAGAAGTACGTCGCACCCAGGAATGGATACGATTACGACAAGCGCGTCGTTATGATCCCGATGCGCGACGGCGTCAAGCTATATACCGTCATTGTGATCCCCAAGGGCGCGAAGAATGCACCGATCCTCCTGACACGCACGCCTTATCACGCTGCCAGCCGGGCGGTACGCGAAGACGGCCCGAGCATGCTGGGCGAATTGCAGCGGGAAGACGAGGTATTCGTGCAGGCCGGTTACATACGCGTGTTCCAGGACGTGCGCGGCAAGCATGGTTCGGAAGGCGACTACGTGATGACGCGGCCGCTGCACGGCCCGCTCAATCCGACCGCCGTCGACCATTCCACCGATGCCTACGACACCATCGACTACCTGGTCAGGAACATACCGGAATCGAACGGCAAGGTCGGCATGATAGGCTCGTCCTACGAAGGCTTTACCGTGGTGATGGCATTGGTTAATCCGCATCCGGCGCTCAAGGTCGCGGCGCCGGAAAGCCCGATGGTGGACGGTTGGATGGGCGACGATTGGTTCCATTACGGCGCTTTCCGCCAGACCAATTTCGACTACTTCACCTGGCAAAACAGCGAGCGAGGCGACGGCAAACCGATCGCCCGCGAAGCCAGCGACGACTACGTCAATTTCCTGCGCGCCGGTTCGGCCGGCGACTACGCCAAGGCGGCCGGACTCGATCAAATGCCGTTCTGGCGCAAGATATCGGAACATCCATCCTACGATCCGTTCTGGCAGGAGCAGGCCTTGGACAAGATCCTGGCCCGCCAGCCGCTCACCGTACCGACCATGTGGCTGCAGGGCCTGTGGGACCAGGAAGACATGTGGGGCGCGATCCACAGCTACATGGCGCTGGAACCGAAGGACAAGAACAACGACAAGAATTACCTCGTCATGGGCCCGTGGCGCCACAGCGGCGTCAAGTACGACGGCTCGTCGCTTGGCGTAATCAAATTCGACGGCGATACGGCGCTGCAATTCCGCCGCGACGTGCTGCGCCCATTCTTCGATCAATACCTCAAGGATGGCGCCCCCAAGGCCGATACGCCGCCGGTCTTGATCTACAACACCGGCGAAAATCGTTGGGAGCGCTTCAAATCCTGGCCGCTGGCCTGCGATTCGGGCTGCAAGTACAAGCCGCGTCCGCTCTATCTGACGCAAAGCAACGCGCTGTCGTTCAATGCGCCTGCCAAGGCCGGCGCATTAAACGACAGCGCTGCCTATGACGAATACGTATCCGACCCGGCCAAGCCGGTGCCTTATCTGCCGCGCCCGGTATTGTCGAGCGACCGCATCGCGTGGCAGCAATGGCTGGTGAGCGACCAACGCGCCGTGGCCGACCGTACCGATGTGCTTTCCTATCAGACCGACGCTTTGAAGGAACCGGTCAAGATCGGCGGCGCTTCTATCGTCAACCTGATCGCGTCGACTTCCGGCAGCGACAGCGACTGGGTAGTCAAGCTTATCGACGTCTATCCCGACCGCGTGCCCGGCGAGCCGGCCATGGGCGGCTACGAACTCGGCATCGCCATGGATATCTTCCGCGGCCGCTACCGTGAAAGCTTCACCGACCCCAAGCCGATTGCACCCAATCAGCCGTTGACTTATAAATTCGCCTTGCCGACGGCGGATCACGTGTTCCTGCCCGGGCACCGCATCATGGTGCAGATCCAGTCGAGCTGGTTCCCGCTGTACGACCGCAATCCGCAGACCTTCGTGCCGAACATCTTCTTTGCCCAGCCGGGCGACTATGTGAAGGCGACGCAGCGCATCTACCATGCCGAGGATCAGGCGAGTTTCATCTCGCTGCCGGTGGTGCCGGTCGATGAACGGGGAATGCAGCGCCAGTAATGGCGGCTGGAGAGATGCAAAGGGAAGGGCGGAGTGAAGAAGCCGCTCTTCCCCGAATCGCGAGCGATTGCGGGAAAGAGCGTGGCGAAGAAAATTACTTCTTCTTGGGGTTGACGGCAGCCTTCAGTGTCGCGCCGGCGGAGAACTTGGGCGACTTGGAAGCGGCGATCTTGATTGCTGCGCCGGTGGCCGGGTTGCGGCCCTTGCGTGCGGCGCGCTTGGCGACGGAGAACGTGCCGAAGCCGGTGATGCCGACCGTGTCGCCCTTCTTCAGGCGTTCGGTGATGATGTCGATCAACGTGTTGACGGCATTGTTGGCGGCGGTGGCGGAAAGTTCCGTGCGCTTCGCGAATTCTGCAATCAGTTCACCCTTTTTCATAACGTCTCCTTTTCAAAAAAGCGCTAGGGTATCACAGCTTTTCCAGTGCGGGTACTGCCTGCGCGCATTTTGCAGCCCGAATTGTTGAGGTCGAAAGCAAAGCCGCGCCTTCGGCATCGTTGCTGGCGGAATTGGGCTGTGTCGCCATCGAGCCGATACGAGCCAATGCGGTGAGCAATCTTCTTTCGGTTACAGCAGTTACAAAGGCACGGATCGCTTGCGCAATGTGCGATCGATAGAATCGCCGCGTGAACACTTCTCAAGCCAATTCTTCCCGCCTTGCCGGCCTCGACACCTTGCGCGCCGCCGCCATCGCGCTGGTGCTGCTCTATCACTTCGAAGTCGTCGTCAGTGGCGCCAGCACCTTCGGCTTCGTCGGCGACGTCGGCTGGGCCGGGGTCGATCTGTTCTTCGTCCTGAGCGGCTATCTGATCGGCAACCAGATCATGGGGCCGATCGCGCGCGGCGAGGATTTTTCGCTGAAGCGCTTCTATATCCGGCGCTTTCTGCGCACCCTGCCTAACTACTACGTCATCCTGGCGTTTTACTTCCTTTTTCCCGTGGTCATGGCGGGCAAGGAACCGATGCACTTGTGGCGCTTCCTGAGTTTCACGCAAAACATCGGCCAGCAGTCCGGTTCGGCCTTTTCGCATGCCTGGTCGCTCAACGTCGAAGAGCAGTTTTACCTGATCCTGCCGCTCGCAGCGCTCGGCGCAGCGGCTTGGGGCCGCTCTGTGCATACTGCCTGGATGCTGTTGCTCGGCGCCATGCTGGCCGGCGTGGCCATGCGCGCTGCCATGTGGCTGCATTGCGTCGATGCCCGCCAATACATGACCGATATCTATTATTCCTCGTTTTGCCGCATGGACGAATTGTTGCCCGGCGTGGCGCTGGCCATGCTCAAGAATTTCCATCGCGATCTGTATGTGCGTCTGCAAGCCTGGGGCAATCGGGCCGCATTGGCCG
>FTAT01000040.1_pt1 | contig 12589 bp, 8 predicted proteins | sample 1639161 | NCBI WGS metagenome assembly FTAT01 (sample SAMEA3914812, study PRJEB12502) | metagenome | biome: forest; material: soil | place: Canada | collected 2011-07-07 | depth 0.1 m
CGGAAAGACCGTCCTGCTATTGGCCGAACAAGGCATGGGCGATACGATTCATTTCGCGCGTTACGTCGAACAGGTCGCACAGCAAGCGCCTGCCGCGATCCTGATCGAGGCGCACGAGGCGCTGCGAACTTTGTTAGGGACGCTGCCTGTTCCAGCACATGTGCCGCTGATCGTGCTTGAACCGGGCCGGCCCTTCCCGCCGTTCGACTGCTATTGCCCGCTGATGAGCCTGCCCTTTGCCTTCGGCACGCGCAGCGACACGATTGCCGCTCGCATCCCCTATCTCGCCGCCGAACCCGCACGCATCGCGCATTGGGCCGAGCGGCTGGGAGAAAAAACGCCTGATCGCATTGGCATCGTCTGGTCCGGCAGCCCCGATTTGAACAATGACTTTCATCGTTCGATCGCGCTGGAGCGCTTTGCCGAGTTATTGCCGCCGACGTTGCGCGTCCATTCGCTGCAAAAAGACGTGCGCGATACCGATTCGGAAACCCTGCGCCGTCTACCCAACGTGATCCACTTCGGAGCCGAGCTGCATGACTACAGCGATACGGCGGCGCTGATCGCCAATCTCGACCTGGTGATCTCGGTCGATACCTCGGTGGCCCATCTGGCGGGCGCCATGGGCAAGCCGGTGTGGATCTTGCTGCCTTTTCTGCCGGACTATCGCTGGTTGATCGGGCGCGGCGATAGCCCGTGGTATCCGACGGCCCGGCTGTTCCGGCAGAGCGAGGCCGGCGACTGGAGCACGGTCTTTGCGCAAGTGCGCCAGGCATTGGATAATCGCATGTCATCAATTCAAGCGGCACCATGAGCAAATCCCTGCTGCAGCGCTGGTTTGGGCGCGCCGACAAAGAACAATCGCTGGCTGCGGCAATTGCGCACAAGGGCGAGGGCGACGTCCTGCTCGGGCGCGGCGACTACGCCGGTGCCGAAGCGTGCTATCGTCGCGCGATCGCCGCCGCGCCCGGCTTGGCGTCCGCCCATACCAATCTCGGCTATGCCTTGCAGGCGCAGGAACGCGCAAGCGAAGCCGCCGAAGCGGCGCGGCAGGCCCTGGCGCAGGATGAGGCGCAGCCCGACACACATTACCTCGCCGCCACGCTGGCAAGCGCCGCTGGCCGCACGGACGACGCCCTTCGGCACTATCGCCGCGCGCTGAACTACGCTCCGGGCATGGATGCCGCCAGCCTCGAACTATGCACCTTGCTGGCGGGGCAAAAGCGCATGGGCGAAGCGGTGACGGTGATTGAAGCCGCGTTGACGCACCAGCCCGACCACGCCCAACTGCATTTGTACCTCGGCAACCTGCGGCAGGAACTGGGGCAATATGACGCCGCCATCGACGTCTATCGCGTCGCCCTGGAACGCGAGCCGCAATCCCCGGCGCTATTGAACAATCTGGGCTTGGCGCTGCTCAAGCAAGGCAATGCCGCGTGCCTGGACCAAGCCGTTGCGGTATTCGAACGCCTTCTCGAGCTGGCACCCGAATCGGCCGATGTGCATAACAATCTCGGCCATGCGCGCCAGCGCAGCGGCGATCACGCCAATGCCGTCGCCAGCTTCGAACGCGCGCTGGCGCTTTCACCAGGTCTGGCGCAAGCCCGCGTCAATCTCGGCAATACCCTCTTTGCACAGGGCAAGGCCGAACCCGCCGCCGCGCAGTTCGAACAGGCGTTGTCCATCGACCCCGAGCTGGCCGACGCCCACTTCGGACTGGGTGCCGCACTGGAACGCCTGGAGCGATCGCAGGAGGCGAGCGAACAATACCGCGTCACGCTCGATCTCGCGCCCGGCCACACCGAAGCCCTGCAACGGCGCGGCTACCTGCTGCAGCAACGCGGAGAACTCGACGAGGCCTTGTCCTGCTACCGCCAGGTGTTGGCGCAACAACCCGACAGCACGGACGCGCTATTCAACAGCGGCGCAGCCTTGCGCAGCCTGGCCGAAACCGGCGACACGCCGTTTCGCAGGGAAAAAATCGAAGAAGCCAAGGCGGCGTATCGTGCCGTACTCGAGATCGATCCGGGCCACATCAACGCGCTCAACAATCTCGCTGTCCTGATACAAGAACAGGAAGATTTCGCCGGATCGATCGCTCTTTTCGAAAAGATGTTGGCGATCGATCCGCAGTCCGTCTCGGCGCGCCACAATCTCGGCGTATCGTTTGAATCCTGGGGCCGGCGCAGCAGCGTGGCCGAAAAGCTGGCCCGCTTCGAACTAGCGATTCCGCATTACAACACGGCGATCGCCCTCGATCCGCAGCATGTCGACTCGTTCATGGGCATTGCGGCGATAAAGGGCGAGCAGATGCAACTCGACTGCGCCCTCGCGCAATACGACCATATCCTGGCGATCGATCCGGAACTCGCCAGCGCGCGCATGAACCGCGGCATGCTGCTGCTTAGCCTCGGACGCTTTGCCGAGGGTTGGCGCGACTTCGAATATCGCTGGGGACACAACATGAAGCTGGTCCGCCTTGAATCGGAACAGCCGCACTGGAGCGCGGGCGTCGACCTTGCCGGCAAGACCTTGCTGCTGTATGCCGAACAAGGCCTGGGCGACAATCTGCAATTCGTGCGCTATGCCAGCCTCTTGGCGGAACGCGGCGCGACGGTCTGGGTCAGCGTGCCGCCGCCGCTGAAGCTGCTCTTTGCCAATTGCCCCGGCGTGGCGCGCGTCTTTTCGCGCGACGACACGATCCCGCCTTACGACTATCTGTGCCCGATGTTGAGTGTGCCCGGCTTGGTCGGCACCGAACTCGACACCATTCCGGCCCGGATTCCCTACCTGAAGGCGGCACCGGAACGGATTGCGCATTGGCGCCATAAACTTGGGCTGCACCCCGACCCTGGGCGCGCCCGGCATGACGGCTTGCGCGTGGGGCTGGTGTGGGCCGGCGATCCGCGCAAGGATCAGCCCGACGTGGCGCTGGTCGACCGCATGCGCAGCCTGCATTTCGATCAGTTGCGCCCCCTGCTCGACGTGCCCGGCGTGAGCTTCTACAGCCTGCAGGTGGGTCTCGACGCGGCAGCGCAACTGACCGGCACGCCGCAAGTCATCGATCACACCGGCGAGTTGTTCGATTTTCAGGAAACGGCGGCGCTGGCCGAGAATCTCGATCTGGCCATTTGCGCCGACACCTCGACCGCACACCTGGTCGGCGCAATCGGCAAGCCGGTATGGCTGCTCAACCGCTACAACACTTGCTGGCGCTGGCTACTCGATCGCAAAGACAGCCCGTGGTATCCCACCATGCGATTGTTCCGCCAGCTGAAGCTGGGAGACTGGGATAGCGTCATTGCCGAGGTCAAGGCCGCGCTCGAAGCCGAAGCGCGCAAGGCGGGCCAGGGGTCCGAGTCCAGTTAAGGCGACAGCGCGCCCGGCATCATTGCGCAGACGGGTGCTCCGATCCGGCAAAGACGCGTAGGCCGTTGCCGTCCTTGTCCGGATCCTTGTCTTTCTCTTTCTTCTTGTTCAGCATGACTTGCTCGTCGTTCCATCGCTCCTTGAATTCGCGCTCGCGCGCGTCGATCACGGAATTTTCGTAGTAGCTTGCATCGCCACCCTTGCGTGCCATGCCGAGCTGATCGAGCGCCGCCAGCAAGGAACCGTCCAGGGCATACTCCTCGGCCAGCGCCAGGTGCTGCAGCGCTTTCTTGCCTTCCTCGGCATAGGCCTTGGCCAGCAAGCCCTGCAGTTGCGGCTCTTCGCGGTAAAGCTGGGCCTGGTCGCGCAAGTAGGCGATGGCATCGTCGCGCCTGCCGTCGGCCAGCAAGGCGTCGGCATATTGGTGCGCAATGCCGCGCGAAAGCGGATAGCGCTCGCGCGCGGCGTCGGCCAACTTCACCGCTTCAGCGGTCTTGCCGGCGCCCTGGGCGATGTCAATTTCGAGACTGTCGACGATGGCCCCCCAGCTCGAATCGGGGTGTGCCGCCGCCAGGCGCTGCGCCGTCTCTCGCGCCTGATGCAGAAGCGTCGCCGCCGTATCGTATTCGCCGCGCTTCAAGGCTACGAAAGCCATACCGTATTTCGACGCCACGGTCTCGCTATGCGGATTCATCTCGATCTGGTTCTGAAAGAAGATATTGGCGTCGCGCAGGGCCTGCGGCGTGGAATCCTGCAGTACGCGCAAGCGCGCCTGGATGATGCGAAAAGCCATGCTGTCGACGTGCTGCTTGTAGTGCATGTTGTCGATGCGCCCCTGCAGGTCGGCAATGCGCTCGGAGGTCATCGGGTGGTTCTGCAGGAAGGCCGGTACGTCGTGATACAGCCGCGTGGCCTTTTGCATGCGTCCGAAGAACGACACCATGCCCGACGCGTCGTAGCCGGCGTCAGCCATGATCTGCAGCCCGACGCGATCGGCTTCGCGCTCGGCATCGCGCGAAAACGCCAATTGCCGCTGCAGCGCCAGGGCTTCGCCGCCGACCGCCAGCGCACTGGCCGCATCGGGGCTCGAACGCGCCGCCAGCATCGCCAGCGCCATGGCGATCAGGGGGATGAACGCATCCTTGCGTTCCTGGCCCAGCATGCGCGCGATATGGCGCTGTGCGACGTGGCCGATTTCGTGGCCCACCACGCCGGCCAGCTCGGATTCGCTTTGCGCCGCCAGGAACAGCCCCGAATGCACGGCAATGAAACCGCCGGGCAAGGCGAAGGCGTTGATCGTCGGATCGCGCAGGATGAAGAACGAGAAGTCGTAGTTCGCCTCGCCGCGCACGTCGGGCTTGGCCTCGACCAGGCTGGCGCCGAGGTTATTGATATATTCGAGCAGGGGCGCATCGTCGATATAGTCGGGATCGCGCCGGACTTCGCGCATGATGATATCGCCGACCTTGCGCTCCATGTAAGGCGTCAATTCTTCGCGCTCGCTGTCGCCCAGGGTCGGCAGGTTTTGCGCCGTCGAGTACGACGACACCAGCGGGCAGGCCAGCAGCAGTCCGAATGCCGCAGCACGCAATCCGCTCGAAAATAACTTTTGCATCTTGCCCTTCGATAAAAGTTTGCAGCGCCCCTCACACGCTGTCGCACATTGCGCCATATTTTCGCACAGGACAACCGGCGATTGCGCCGGGGTCGGGATGAATATAGCATTGAGCGCATCGTATCATTTGCGGATTCCCGGAAATCAAGACCATGACGAAATCACCATCTTCCGAAGCCGGCGACGCCGGTCCACTGACCCATTTCGACGCCCAAGGCCAGGCACACATGGTCGACGTAGGCGGCAAGGCCGGCACGCATCGCGTCGCCGTCGCCGTGGGAAAAATCCGCATGCAGCCTGAAACGCTCAGGCTGATTGCCTCGGGAAGCGCAAAAAAGGGGGACGTGCTGGGAATCGCGCGCATCGCGGCGATCATGGCGGCCAAGCGTACGCCGGAGCTGATTCCGCTGTGCCATGCCATCATGCTCACGCGGGTGGCAGCCGAATTCGAGATCGACGAAAGCGACTCGTCGGTACTGTGCCGGGTACAAGCCGAGTCGCAGGGACAGACCGGTGTCGAGATGGAAGCCCTGACGGCCGTCCAGATCGGCTTGCTGACCATCTACGACATGTGCAAGGCGAGCGATCGCGGGATGGTGATTTCGGATGTACGCCTTGTAAGCAAGAGCGGCGGCAAATCGGGTGATTGGCAAGCGGTTCCCGGATAAGCGAGCGGAATTCATCCATTGGCCGCCGACCCGACGATTGATGTCAGTTAACCAATTTAGCAATTCGACAAACTGACGCAGCCTGCTCCCCCGTTTGACAAATTCTGCGAATAGCGACAATTTTTGTCAGACATATTGCATTAAAGCATCGATAATACGTAAAAAAACGCCAATACATTTCGTAAAACCGTGGTAAATCAAACGAAATTTTCGGCCGGGAATGGCAATTTCCCCTCTGACCTATGCTATAAATGCACCGCCGTGACACAAGATTTAACAATTCAAAAAGCGCTGGCATGGCTTTTGCAGAGTTAGTCTTGCGCCATCGCAGTTCAACCCCGCAATGTTGGTTTTTATTAATTAGGAGCAAAATAATGAGCAAGAAATCTCTTGGCCAAGGCCGCAAGGCTCTGCAACAAGGCTTCACGCTGATCGAATTGATGATCGTTGTTGCGATCATCGGTATCTTGGCGGCAGTTGCCATCCCCGCCTATCAAGACTACACCATCAAGGCAAAGGTCTCGGAAGTCGGCAGCCTGATCGCCCCGTCCCTGGCTCAAGCTGGCGTAATGTGCTCCGGCGCGACTCTGGTCTCGGCAACGAACAATTCCGGCATGGGTATACCGAGCGCAGCATCGATCACCGGCAAGTATGTGGCCAGCGTTTCGGTCACTACCGGCTCCGCGACCAATGTCGTCATCGCCGCCACCCTGACCAGCGCATCGGTCCTGGGCGCCGCTTCGGGCGCAACCATCACCTACAGCGGCAACTGCACGACCGGCTCGCTGAGCTGGACCGTCAGCGGCACCGTGCCGTCCAAGTATCTGCCGAAGGCTTAATCGCTTTCAAGCCATCCCGAAAGAGGTCACCCTCTTTCGGGGTTGCGGTTCCGTACTTCTTATTGCGCATCACTTGTTATGTAACACAGCTTGTGTCTTTACGTTTGGGAACTCCAGGCAGCATGACGAGTTCGCCCAAACGCAAAGATAGGTGCGGGAAGATAGACATTAATTTGTGAATCACGTTTTCAGAAAGAAAAAAATGGGTTCCAATCCACTATACGTGTCGGGCAAGCTGCGCAAGCTGCAGCAGGGTTTTACGCTGATCGAGTTGATGATCGTGGTAGCCATCATCGGCATCCTCGCCGCAGTGGCCATCCCCGCTTACCAAGACTATACGATAGGCGCACGCGTCAATGAAGTCAGCAATCTCGTGGCGCCCTCGCTCCAGGCAGCCGGTGTAATGTGCAGTGGCGGTACGCTGGTTTCCGCAACCAGCAATTCCGCAGCCGGCGTCCCCTCTGCCGTATCGATTTCGGGGAAATATGTCCTGAGCGTATCCTTCACCTCCGCGACGAGCACGAGCGTCGTCGTGCAGGCCTCATTGCGTTCGACCTCCGCCCTCGGTTCCGCCAGCGGCGCGTATGCGACGTATTCGGGCACCTGCGGGGCCGGCTCACTGTCGTGGACTGTCAGCGGAACGGTGCCTACCAAGTATCTGCCAAGAAGCTGATCCGTGTGATCTCAAACGGATCAGTCCAACCCAGTTTCGCTTCTTCCGTCGTATCCCTTACAATCCAGTCATTCGTCAAAACGCGTGGCTGGGGTTGCCCCCAATCCTGCTGCATGGCGGGGCTGCCTGGCCAAGGCAGCCGGTAGTCGGCGTTACGCCATGCTTTGTGCAATTTCTGCAGCAAGGAACATCAATTGACCGTAAGCTTTTCGAAATCGGGAGCGCTGCTCCTGCTCCCCGTCGTCGCCATCCTGGCGTTCCTGATCTATGAACCCGGTTTGCACGGCTATTTCCTGTTCGACGACTATACGAATATCGTCAACAACGCGCAAATCCGCCTCAATACGCTCAGCTTTTCATCGTTGACCGACGCGGCGCTATCGAGCGAAGCGGGGCCGCTGGGCCGGCCGATCAGTATGGCGAGCTTCGCCGTCGATGCCTATTTCCACGGTGTCGACCCATATTATTTCAAGCTCACCAATCTCTGCATCCATATTGTCAACGGCTTGCTGATTTTCCGGCTCGCCCTGCTTCTCCTGTCAACATTAGACGGAATCAGCATCGCGCGGCGACGCTGGGTCGCGCTGGCAGTGGCGGCGGCTTGGCTGCTGCATCCGCTGAACCTGACCAGCGTGCTCTATATCGTGCAGCGCATGACCAGCCTCTCTGCCAGCTTCACGCTGCTCGGCCTGATCTGCTACGTGCAAGGGCGGCTTGCCATGCGGGACCGTAAATCGGGCTGGCTCTGGATCGGCACTGCGTTTCTGGTGATGACGCCGCTGGCGACACTGGCCAAGGAAAATGGCACCTTGTTCCCGCTGTACGCCTTGGCAGTGGAGGCCTGCTTCTTCCGCTTCGCAGCCGACGGTCCGTGGCAAAAACGCTCGCTAGTAGCTCTGTTTGGCATCACCGTCGCGCTCCCGGCCGCAGCCGTGCTGCTCTACACGCTGATCCACCCGGCGTGGATCATGGACACCTATGCGCTGCGCGGTCTCACGCTGCCGCAACGCCTTTATACGGAAGCCAGGATCCTGTGCTTTTACGTGCGCCTCCTGATCGTCCCCGATCCAAAGACCTTGGCCATGTATCACGACGACATTGCCGTCTCGGCCGGCCTGTTCGATCCCCCGATCACCGCGCTGGCCTGCGCAACCGTCGTCGGCGCGGCGGCATTGGCGCTGATCTATCTCAAACGCTATCCCGTTGCGGCATTTGCGGTCCTGTTCTTCCTGGCCGGCCACAGCATTGAATCGAGCTTCCTGCCGCTCGAATTGGCGCACGAGCATCGCAACTACCTGCCCACCTTCGGCTTGCTGTTCGGCTTGATCTATTACCTGCTCGTGCCGCTCAGGGCCAAAGACGACCTGCGCCTACGCAGCGCCGTGGCCGTGGTCGCACTCGCCACATTGGCCGGGGTCACGTTGAGCCGCGCCACGATGTGGGGCGACGCGGCGAACATGAAGCTCGTGGAAGCAGCGCATCATCCGGACTCGGTACGCGCCAACATCGAAGCCGCGGCGTTTTATGCCGCTCTGCCGGCCACCAACCAGGCCGATGCGCAGCAATATTACAATAAGGCCTACGGCTACTATGCCAAAGCCTCGTCGCTGTCTTCCGACGACACGCTGGGCTTGTTCGGCTTGATCGCCTTGAATTCGCGCCATGGTACGCCGCTGGAACCATCCTGGACCCAGGCTCTCGCGCACCGCATCGAAACCAAGCCGATGACGCCCAATACGATCAACGCCCTCGAAGGCCTGGCCAAGTGCATCCGGGAAGAAGTCTGCGCCAACGTCACCGGCGTCGCCGACACGGTCTTCGGCGCGGCCCTGCGCAATCCTTCGCTCGGAGGCACCGGCCGTGTCGACGTCATGTTCGCCTGGGGCGACCTGATCAGCCTGGTCGAGCACGATCCGGAACGCGCGGTAAAGCTGGAGCGCGACGCCGCCGCCCTGGCACCCAAGAACGTCAACGAACAGCTCAATTTCGCCGTCGGCCTGATCAATGCCGGCCACAACAAGGAAGCGTTGCAAGTGATCGAACAAAGCAGGAAAATGGACAAGCTGGGCGTGCACACAGGCCAATTGGACTACCTGAGTACGCTTGCGCGATAACGATTCAATTCTGGAACGCTGGTGTCCTGAGTCACTAATTCGCGGATAAAATATGGCGAGAATCGCCGCGATACTGCGTCTCAAATGCTCGCAAGGCTTCAGCCTTGCTGCGCTTTGCTCCTTGCCTCGCAACGATTTCGCCACATTTTATCGTTCCACGAATTAATGACTCAGGACACTAGATGCCCCAAGCCTTATCGATCATCCTGCCGGCAAAAAACGAAGCGCCGGCGCTGGTATCGCTGCTGCCCGAGTTGCGCCGCCACCAGAGCGATGCCGAAATCATCGTGGTCAACGACGGCTCGACCGACGATACCGTGCAAACCTGCCGCGAGCACGGCGTGAAGGTCGTCTCCCACCTATACGGCATGGGCAACGGCGCGGCCGTGAAAAGCGGAGCGCGCGCCGCGACCGGCGATGTCCTGATTTTCATGGATGCCGACGGCCAGCACAAGCCGGAAGATATCGCGCGGCTCGTCGCCAAGCTCGAAGAAGGCTACGACATGGTGGTCGGCGCGCGCGACCGCAGCTCGCAAGCGGGAGCGCACCGCGCCGCCGCCAACGGCTTCTACAACCGCTTCTCGAGCTGGATGGTGGGGCACGAAATCCGCGACCTGACATCCGGCTTCCGCGCGGTCCGCGCCTCGCGCTTCCGCAAATTCCTCTATCTGCTGCCCAACGGCTTCTCGTATCCGACCACGATCACGATGAGCTTTTTCCGCGCCGGCTTCGGCGTGGCCTATGTCCCGATCCAGGCGCCCAAACGGATCGGCAAAAGCCACGTGCGCATCATGCGCGACGGCGTGCGCTTCCTCCTGATCATCTTCAAGATCGGCACGCTGCATTCGCCGCTGAAAATCTTCCTGCCGTTTTCCGCGGCCTTCTTCCTGCTCGGCTTGGGCAACTATCTATACACCTTCCTGAGCGTACATCGCTTCACCAACATGTCGGGCCTGCTCCTGATCGCCTCCATGACAACCTTCCTCATGGGATTGATGTCGGAGCAGATCACGTCGCTGAATTACAAAGACAGTGAGTAAGGCAGCCGAAGCGCGCGAGATATCCGCCGGGACGGCGCAGCAAGAGCCACCGCTTTGCTCGGTCTGCATCGCCAACTACAACGGCATGGCCGTCATCGATGCCTGCATCGCCTCCGTCCGCTCGCAAGACTGCAATTTCGCGTTCGAAATCCTGGTGCATGATGACGCCTCCACCGACGGATCGGCAGACTACATCCGCCAGCGCCATCCCGACGTCAGGCTGATCGCCGGCGAAGACAACGTCGGCTTCTGCATCGCCAACAATCGCATGGTGCAGGCCGCCGGCGGCACCTTCCTGCTCCTGCTCAACAATGACGCCGAACTGTTTCCCGATGCGCTGAGAACCCTGCACGAAGCGGCAAGCCAGGATACAAAGCCCGCAATGCTAAGCTTGCCGCAATACGACGCACAGAGCGGGGCATTGATCGACATCGGCTGTCGTTTCGATCCTTTCCTCAACGCCATTCCGCGGCTACACGCGACCGACGGCGCAACCGCGGCGATCAGCGGCGCCTGCATGTGGATGCCAAGATCGCTGTGGGACGAGCTGGGCGGTTTTCCCGACTGGTTCGGCTCGCTGGCCGAAGATTCCTTGCTCTGCTGCCTGGCGCGCCTTTATGGCTACCGCGTCGAGGCGCTCGGCACATCCGGCTTTCGCCATTGGGTGGGGCAAAGCCTGGGCGGCGGCAAGATCGTCGACCGGCGTCTGCGCACCGCCGCCACGCGGCGCGCCAAGAGCGAACGCAACAAAAACTATGTGATGGCACTGACCTATCCCGGCCCCATGCTGGCGGCCATTCTGCCGATTCACGCCTTGCTGCTGCTGTGCGAAGGCGCCACGCTCGCCCTGATCAAACGCGATCGCTCCATTTTCACGTCGATCTACCTGGCAAGCCTCGCCGCGCTGTGGCAGCGGCGCCGCCAGCTGGCACAGGAACGCAAAGCGATCCAGGCGAGGCGGCGCATCGACACGCGTCAATTCTGCGCCGCCTTCGACAAGATGCCGCATAAACTGAGCCTACTGCTGCGCTTCGGCTGGCCCGAGATACGCTGAACGGCCAAGCGCCCATTGCCGTGGCAGGCTTGTGACGCTCGGTAGGAGCCGCTATACTTGGGGCCGAGTCCCACCACGGCATTGCCATTTCAATCATAGCGCTCGCCGGCCACTCCCTGGACCCGATGATCACAATATGACCCTGCCATGAGAAGGCTATTCAACTACGCAGGGATAGACCGCACAATCGTCTATTTGCTCGCCGGACGCGGCTCGGCACTGCTGTCGGGCCTGGTCACGCTATGGCTGGTGGCCCACCTGCTGAGCAAGGCGGAACAGGGCTTCTATTACACTTTCAGCAGCCTGCTGTCGATGCAGGTGCTGTTCGAGCTCGGCATGAGCTACGTCATCATGCAATTCGCCAGCCATGAAATGGCGCGCCTGCAGTGGTCGGCCGACGGCACCATGGAAGGCGACCCGACTCCATTGAACCGCCTCGCCGCCCTGGCGCAATCGATGTTGCGCTGGTATGGCGCAGTCTCGATCCTGTTGCTGCTGATCCTGCTTCCCGTGGGTTGGGCCGTCTTCACCGACAACAACCGGGATGCCTCGGTCGACTGGCGCGCGCCCTGGATCTGGCTGGTCGCCAGCGCGGCCTTGAACGTGCTGTTCCTGCCGCTCCTGGCCATGCTCGAAGGCTGTGGCCGCGTGACTGAAATCGCCCGGCTGCGCATGCTGCAAAACATCGCAGGAGGCCTGGCGACCTGGCTGACCCTGCTCATGCATGGCGGCATCCTGGCCCTGCCCTTGATGAACAGCGGCATCGCCCTCATCACCGGCGCCTGGCTTTGGGCCACCAAGTCGCCGTTTCTGAAGCAGATGCTCAAGCGCCAGGTGGAGTCCGGCGCGATCCGCTGGAAAACCGAAATCCTTCCCTTCCAATGGAAGATCGCCGTCAGCTGGGTCAGCGGCTACTTCATCTTCCAATTGTTCACCCCGGTGGCGTTCATCTATTGCGGTGCGACCGAAGCGGGCCAGATCGGCATGACGATCGCCATCGCCAATGCCATGATGAGCATCGCCATGGCCTGGATGAATGCGCGCGCCCCGGGCTTCGGCGCGCTCGTGGCCAGGCGCGACTATGCCACGCTGGACCGCTCGTTCTCCTTCGCGCTGTCGCGCTCGCTGGCCGTCATCCTCCTGCTCGGCATCGCGCTATGCGCCGCCGACTACCTGCTGCACCGCATGCAGTTTCCGCTTGCGGCGCGCCTCCTGGC
>FTAT01000014.1_pt1 | contig 12116 bp, 11 predicted proteins | sample 1639161 | NCBI WGS metagenome assembly FTAT01 (sample SAMEA3914812, study PRJEB12502) | metagenome | biome: forest; material: soil | place: Canada | collected 2011-07-07 | depth 0.1 m
ACCAATCCGCGCTTCGTGCTGCTCGACGAACCCTTCGCCGGCGTCGACCCGATCGCCGTCATCGAAATCCAGCGCATCGTGCGCTTCCTCAAGGAACGCGGCATCGGCGTCTTGATCACCGACCACAACGTGCGCGAAACGCTCGGCATCTGCGACCGCGCCTACATCATCAATCAGGGTGCCGTGTTGAAAAGCGGCACGCCGGACGATATCATCGCCGACGAATCGGTACGCCGCGTCTACCTGGGCGAGCACTTCCGCATGTAAGCGGAGCTGCCCACACGATTAGACGATGAAGCAAAGTCTCCAACTCCGCGTTTCGCAGCATCTGGCGCTGACGCCGCAGCTGCAACAGTCGATCCGGCTACTGCAACTGTCCACGCTGGAATTGCACCAGGAGTTGGAGCAGATCCTGTCCGACAATCCCTTGCTCGAGCGCATCGACGATCCGCTCGACAATTCCGTGCGCCTGCTGGCCGACGGCGCAATCAGCAATACGGCCAGCTCCGCCAGCGACGCGCCCGGCAGCGACGCGACCAGCGCGGAAGGCAGCGAAGACAGTCTCGGTTCCGGCGAACGTGACGATGGCGGCGACGCCCAGTCGAGCAGCGATGCGGACTGGAATTTCGACGGCGCACCATCCCCAGGCAAGAGCGCCGACGACGAAGACGCACGTCCGCAACTCGAAGCGCACGACACTACACTGCGCGAACACTTGCTGGAACAGATGCGCGTGACCGTGCGCGAAACGCGCGACCGCGCCTTGCTGGAACTGGTGATCGATGCGCTCGACGAAAACGGTTACCTCGAAGAGCCGCTTGCCGAGATCCATGCACGGCTGCCGGAAGAACTCGGCGTCGAGCTTGAAGAATTGTCGATCGCACTGAAGCTGCTGCAAACCTTCGATCCTGCCGGCGTAGGCGCGCGCGACGCCGCCGAATGCCTTGCCCTGCAAATCCGGCGACTGCCAAAGATTGCCTTCGTCACGCGCCGCCTGGCTTCGACCATCGTCCTTGAACACCTGCAGCTATTCGCCCAGCGCGACTTCAACAAGCTAAGGAAATTGCTCGATTGCGATGACGAGGATTTGCGCGAAGCGCAAGCGGTGATCCGGCAATGCAACCCCCACCCCGGGTCGGGCTTCGGCAAGAGTGGCGCCGACTTTGTCGTACCGGACGTCATTGTCAAACGCACAAAGAACGGCTGGCAGGTCACCCTCAATCAAGACGTGATGCCACGCTTGCGGGTGAACAATTTATACGCCAGTATCTTGAAGCAAAGCAAGGGTGAGGGATCGCTCACTTCGCAGCTGCAGGAGGCCAAATGGCTGATCAAGAATATGCGCCAGCGCTTCGACACGATTTTGCGCGTTGCACAAGCCATTGTCGAACGACAACGTAATTTTTTTTCGCACGGCGAGGTCGCTATGCGCCCTCTTGTCTTGCGCGAAATTGCTGATACACTGGGATTACACGAGAGCACAATCTCCCGTGTGACCACGCAAAAATATATGCTGACCCCGCATGGCGTGTTTGAATTGAAGTACTTTTTCGGCAGCCATGTCGCAACGGAAGCAGGGGGCGAAGCATCTTCCACCGCGATCCGGGCGCTGATCAAACAATTGATAGGAGCAGAGGACTCGAAAAACCCATTCTCCGATAGCAAGATTGCAGACATGCTGGGGGAACAAGGCATGGTAGTTGCGCGTCGAACCGTAGCCAAGTACCGGGAGGCCTTGAAAATTCCACCTGTAAGCCTGCGCAAGTCGTTGTAGTTTTTGCCGTTAGTTGCTGTGTTCCAGACCGGGTACTTACTTGTGCGGCGTCTGAAACCTCCAGTGGCGCTATCTTAAGGAGCAAGTCGTATGAATCTCACAATCAGTGGACATCATCTTGAACTGACGCCGGCAATTCGCGAATACGTGCAAAACAAACTGGAACGAATTAGACGGCACTTCGACCACGTGATTGACATTGCGGTAATCCTGACCGTAGACAAGCTCCCCGAAAAAGAGAAGAGACAGAAGGCTGAAATCAATCTGCATCTGCGCGGCAAAGACCTGCATGCAGAGAGCATCGCCGAAGACCTGTACGCCGCCATCGACACGCTGATCGACAAGCTCGACCGGCAAGTCATCAAACACAAATGCAAGGTACAGGATCATCAACACCTGTCGCACAAACACCTGCCCGAACCGGCACCGGTAAACGCGGCGCCCTGACTTTCATTTTCCATCCGATGAGGGCGCAGCGATGCGCCCTTTTTGTTTGCGCCTCCCGGTCGTCGCCCCCTGCAAATGCCCCCGAAGTGCCACGGACATGACTTGTACTTCCTGTTTCCTGCGGGCGGCCGTCTGGTTCGCAGGGATGAGGAAGTAAGAGGAAACGCAGGCGGGTTAAAATACCATTCGTTGCTTCCCCCACGCAGATAAGCCCCATGAACGAACACATCCAAAGCGAAGTCGTCGGCCACACCGGCATCCTTACACTCGACCGCTCCAAGGCCTTGAATTCGCTGTCGCTGGCGATGATACGCACGCTAACGCAAACCTTGAATGCCTGGCGCGACGACGCGTCGATCAAGGCCGTGCTGATCAAGAGCAGCAGCGAAAAAGCCTTCTGCGCCGGCGGCGACATCCGCTTCTTCTATGAAGCCGGCCGCGCCGCGCCCGCCGGCGGCGGCGCCTTGCTGGAAGATTTCTTCACCGAAGAATACGCACTCAATCATTTGATCCACCACTACCCCAAGCCCTATATCGCCGTGATGGATGGTGTAGTGATGGGCGGCGGCATGGGTATCGCGCAAAGCGGTGAGAAAAATCAGCTGCGCATCGTCACCGAGCGCACCAAGATGGCCATGCCCGAAGTAAACATCGGCCTGTTCCCCGACGTCGGCGGGAGCTTTTTCCTGCCGCGCACGCCGGGCAAGATAGGCATCTACCTCGGCATTACCGGCGAGACCATCAATGCGGCCGACGCCCTCTACGCCGGGCTGGCCGACGTCTATCTGCCGGGCGCGCAAGTGGCGCAGCTGGCCGACGTCCTCACGCTAAGCGCCGATCCGCGCGAGGCAATCCGTGACTTTGCCGCACCATTCCAAGCCGAACTTGCCGCGCTTCCCGGCACGCTCGAAGCGCAGCGCGCGCTCATCGACCGCCATTTCGCGCACGACTCGGTGATCGACGTCATTGCTTCGCTCCGGTCCGACGACGACCCGTTCGCCGTCAAAACCGCCGCCATCCTGGACAAACGCTCGCCCCTCATGATGTGCGTGACCTTCACGCTCCTGAAATGCGGTGCCCAGCTCGACTTAGCCGATTGTCTGCGCCTGGAACGCACGCTGGTGCGGCGCGCCTTCGAAGGCGGGGAGATCATCGAAGGCGTGCGCGCGCTCGTGATCGACAAGGACAATGCGCCGCGCTGGAACCCCGCGCGCATCGAAGACGTGACGGCGGAAATGGTGGCCCGCTTTTTCGAATCGGCCTGGCCGGCCTATGCGCATCCGCTGCGCTTCCTGGCCTAGAGAAAGGCTTTATAGGGCGCTGCGCCCTCTAACTCTCGTCGACCATGAACAACCGGCGATGCTCGCGTATGGCGTAGCGGTCAGTCATGCCGGCAATATAATCGGCCACCTTGCGCGCCTGCCGCGCCGAATCGGGCGGCGTGACTTGATAATCCGGTGCAAGCAGCTTCGGCTCGTTCATGAAGGCGTCGAACAATTCCGTGACGATACGACGTGCCTTGCTGGTCATGCGATTGACCTGATAGTGCTGATACAGATTGTGCCGCAAGAAGCGTTTCAACTCGTTCGCCTCCGCGCTCATCGCTTCGGAAAAACGGATCAGCGGTGCGGCATTGCGCACATCGTCGATGTCGCGCACGCCTGAGTCGCCGATCAACTGCGCCGAGGTTTCGATAAGATCGACGATCAGGGCATTGATCATGCGCCGCACCGTCTCCAGGATCGCGCGTCGGCCGCCTATGCCGGGATAGGCACGTTCGACCTCGCGCCGCTGCCGCCCGTATAGCTCGATCTCATCGAGCTGGTTCGTCGTCAAGAGACCCGAACGCAAGCCGTCATCGATGTCGTGATTGTTGTAAGCGATCTCGTCGGCCAGATTGGCAAGTTGCGCTTCAAGCGAAGGCTGTTTGTGCTCGATGAAACGCAGGCCCACGTCGCCGAGCTTGGCGGCATTGGCCTGCGAACAATGCTTCAGGATGCCTTCGCGCGTCTCGAACACCAGGTTCAAGCCGTCGAATGCGCCATAGCGCTCTTCGAGCGTATCGACCACGCGCAGGCTTTGCAGGTTGTGCTCGAACCCGCCATGGTCCTTCATGCACGCATTCAGCGCTTCCTGCCCGGCGTGGCCAAACGGCGTATGGCCCAGGTCGTGCGCCAGCGAAATCGCCTCGACCAAATCTTCGTTCAACTGCAGGTTGCGCGCGATCGAGCGGGCGATCTGCGCCACTTCGATGCTGTGCGTGAGCCGCGTGCGAAACAGGTCGCCTTCGTGATTGACGAACACCTGAGTCTTGTATTCGAGACGGCGAAACGCGGAAGAATGGATGATGCGATCGCGGTCGCGCTGGAATTCGGTGCGCGACGCCGAAACCGGCTCCGCATGGCGCCGACCGCGCGTGGCTGCAGCATGGGCAGCATAAGGAGCGAGATGCGTTTCCTGGCTCATATCGATGAATGAAGAAGGAAACGCATGTCGTTCACTCCGCTATACAGTGCGCCAGCGTTTGCAGGAGCACCTCTTGCGGCACGCTCTCGACCACCGAGTTTCCAAGCGGCTTCAAGAGGATGAATTTGATCTTGCCGTCCTCATTCTTTTTGTCGACCTGCATCAACTCAAGCCAGCGCTTCTGCCCGAGATCGGGTGCTCGCACCGGCAGCCCCGCCGCCTTGACCAGCGTCTTGATGCGGTCGCGGCTGACGGCGTCGAGATACCCGAGCCGGCACGACAGATCGGCCGCCATCACCATGCCGCAGCCGACCGCCTCGCCATGCAGCCACTGGCCATAACCCAGGCCCGACTCGATGGCGTGGCCGAAAGTATGGCCGAAATTGAGGATGGCGCGCAAACCGCCCTCGCGCTCGTCCTGACGCACCACCTCGGCTTTGATTTCGCACGAGCGTTGTATCGCGTAGGACAGCGCCTGCCGGTCGCGCGCGCACAGTTTGCCGATATTGGCCTCGATCCAGTCGAAGAAGGCTTCATCGATGATGGCGCCATGTTTGATCACCTCGGCCAGGCCGGCCGACAGCTCGCGCGCAGGCAGCGTGTCCAGGGTCGCAATATCGGCGACCACGGCTTGCGGCTGGTAGAACGCGCCGATCATGTTTTTGCCCAGCGGATGATTGATGCCGGTCTTGCCGCCGACCGAGGAATCGACCTGCGCCAGCAAGGTAGTGGGCATCTGCACGAAAGGCACGCCGCGCATATAGCTTGCGGCGGCAAAACCGGTCATGTCGCCGATTACGCCGCCGCCCAGGGCCAACAGCGTGGTCTTGCGGTCGCACTGCTGGGTCAGCAGCGCATCGAAGATCAGCATCAGGCTGGCCCAATTCTTTTCTTCCTCGCCGTCGGGCAGCACCACTGTCGTCACCTGCTTGCCGGCAGCACGGAGCGCTGCGCAAACCCTGTCCAGATAAAGCGGCCCGACCACGGTATTGGTCACCACCGCAACCTGCCGGCCCGATATATGGCGGCACCAGGCACCGTCATCAAGCAGGCCCGCACCGATTGCAATCGGGTAACTGCGCTGGCCGAGATCGACTTGCAGAGTCAGGGAAGAATCAGGGGAGTTTGCGGTCGGACCGGACATGGATTCAGTTCGTGGGCGGCAACCCACCCGAAGCAGAGGCGATTTCCGCCAACTGCGCCAGTATAACTTGAACCAGTGAGGAAATATTCGGCCGCCCGGTATCGATCACGATATGGGCCACCTCGCGGTACAGCGGCTCGCGCTCTAGAGTAAGCTGTTCCAGCTTTTGCTGCGGATCGGCAGTTTGCAACAGAGGGCGGTTCTTGTCCTTGGCGGTACGCTGCAAGATTTGGTTGATGTCGGCCCGGAGATAGACCACGGTGCCGCGGCTCTTGAGCAGTTCGCGGTTCTCGGGCCGCAAGATCGCGCCGCCGCCCGTGGCAAGCACCACACCTTCCCTTGCCGTGAGATTGCGGATGACGTCCGCTTCGCGCTGGCGAAATCCCGCCTCGCCTTCGATTTCAAAAATCACAGGGATCGAGACGCCGGAACGCGCCTCGATCTCGTGATCCGAATCAATGAATTGCTTGTCCAGCTTCTTGGCGAGGGCGCGCCCGACTGTCGTCTTGCCCGCCCCCATCAAGCCTACGAGGAAAATATTTCCATTCACTTCCAATCGCAGGTCCAAACCATATCAGTGCGGGTAGATGATATAGACCGGAACCACCGTCGTGTTGCTCTTGGGGGTCGTCACGGTTACGTCGATCTCGCCGCCGAGCGTACCGCTGCCGGGAGAATTACATTGGTCGGTTGTGCCGGTACCGCCGCCGGGCGAGAAGCCCACGGTGTGCCAGCTCCCCAGGACCGACGTCGTATCGCTGAGACTGGCGATACCGATATTATTCACCGTACCCGGGAAAACTTCGCCCATGATCGCCGTTGGAACCGAGTTAAAGACCGTCGCGGCAGCCGCCACGGTCGTGCCCTGCGGCATTGGATTGTTATTAACGTCGTTCAATTGAATATTGAATGAGGTCGAATTGCAACTCGTGAGCGTAATGGTATTGCCGCTGACGGTACCTGATCCACTCGGTATCGTTACGACACTGCTGGCTACAAAGCTGCCGCTCATGAATATACCGATCTGTCCGCTGTACGTGGCGTCGGACGTCGTGGTGGAAGCCAACACAGTCGCCAAGCCGGCGCGTTGTCCCGAGGGCGGCGTCGTCGCACCGGATCCGTAGCGCGGATTCTGACTGCGGAAGATGACGAAGCATGTGCCGTCGGTCGTGACACACCCGCCATTGGTCGAGGCGCCAATCGCCCCGCTGTTGGTGGAGAAGACTGCCGGCGTACCGTCGGCCACCGGATTGCCGTTGGCATCGGCGAGATAGATATTGACGTCGGTCTGCGTATTATCGTAGTTCCAGCCTTCGATATTGTAGGTGACCGCATCGAGCGTGAAGGAAATCTCCGCCGTTTGACCCGTCGTCACGATGATGGTATCGGATTCTGTGGTCAGCGTCGTCGCCTGACCGCTCAACACTCCGGCAACCGATGCATCGACGCGGAACGTCGTCGAAGTCGTTCCCGAATTGACCGCCGCAACTACTTGACCGCTGGCATTGGTGATGCCGCTCGTCTCTTGCAGCGTCACGATGCCGGCAGGGTAAAGCGAGAAATTGACCGTCTGGTTCGGCAGCGGATTGCCGTGCGTATCCACCACCTCAAAGGTCAGAAGCGCGGTCGAAACACGGCCGTTGCCGCCTGCGCCCTGAATAACGATCGAATCGGTGGTGGGGTTCGCAGAAACGAATTGGATGCCTGCCGCCGCCGGAATCGCGTCTTGTATTGTTTCGGTGATAGAGGTCGCGCCCGAGCTTGAGATCGTAATGATGTCCGACGCCGCGCAGCCCGCGTCGGTATAAGTCACTGTCGCCTGGCCGTTCGAACCGGACGTCGCGCTCGCAGCCAGTGTCGCCTTGCCGCTGGTCGCGCAGGGCGAGGCGAAGGCTACCGCCACGCCCGAGCCGCCCGCGACGCCATTGGACAAGACCTGCACCGTGATCGTGATTGATCCATAGGCCGCCAGCGACGTCGTCGCGGTCGTCGGCGAAACGAGGCTCAACGACACGGTAGGCGTGGTGGTCGTGCTACTGCTCGACTCATTGGTGCCGGCGGAACCGCCGCCGCCGCCGCAAGAAGCAAGCACCAGGGCGGCGCCAAGACCAAGGGCCGCGCTCAGGATTTTGCGCGCTGAAAATTTTCCAAAAATAAAGGCCATGATTGCGATTCCTAAAGTCTTTGATTAACGCGCCGTAATTTTATCGCTGACAATCTTCGGCGTGATGAACACCAGCAGTTCGGTACGGCTATCCGACTTCGACGTGGTCTTGAACAGATTGCCGAGGATCGGAATGTCTCCCAGAAACGGCGTCTTCGTGACGTCGTCTTCCACGTCCTGCACGAAAATACCGCCCAGGACGATCGTGCCGCCGTTTTCGACCAGCGCCTGCGTCTTCACGTGCTTGGTGTTGATCGCCAAGCCCGCCGTCGTCTGCTGGCCAACCGTATCGTTATGCACGTCGACGTCGAGGATCACGTTGCCGTCGGGCGTGATTTGCGGCGTCACTTCCAGGCTCAAGTTGGCCTTGATGAAGGCAACCGAAGTCGCACCGCTGCTGGTCGCCTGCACATAAGGAATCTCGGTGCCCTGCTCGATCAAAGCCTTCATCGAATCTTCCGTCACGACACGCGGGCTGGAAACCACCTTGCCCTTGCCGTCCGCCTCGAGCGCCGACAGTTCCAGGTTCAGGAAGCGATTGGCCGCCGCGTTGAACAGGCTGACGCCGATGGAAGTCGGAGTCAAGCCGTTGATCGACGCGGCCGGCAGATCGACGAACTGATTCGACAGGCCCGTGGTGTCGACCGACGGAATCTGCCCGGTCTGCGCCTGAACGCCCTGCATGGTACCGGTGACCGAAACGCTGTTGCCGCCGCCGATCTCGTAGCCTGCGGTGCCGCCGCGCGCATTGCGCAGGTCGGTCACGCCGAGCTGTGCGCCCAGGTTTCTGCTGAAATTATCGCTGGCCTCGACGATGCGCGCTTCGATCTGGACCTGGCGGGTCGCCACGTCAACCTTCACGATCAAGGCACGAATTTCTTCCAGCTTGGATGGAATGTCGGTCACGAAGATTTGGTTCGTGCGCGGATCGATGTTGGCGGAACCGCGCGGCGAAAGCAGGTGATTCTTCGAAGTGCCGCCAGTGGAGTCCACACCGAATACGGTGCGGAACGCATCGGCCTTCTCATAATTCAACTGGAAGCTCTCGGTCTTCAACGGCTCGAGTTCGGCAATCTGCGCCTTCTGCTCCAGCTCGAGTTTTTCCTTGGTCAGCAGCTCGTCCTTGGGCGCGATCCACACCACGGTGCCGTTCTTGCGCATATCCAGGTTCTTGACCTGCATCACTACGTCGAGCGCCTGGTCCCAGGGAATATCCTTGACCTTCAAGGTCAGCTTGCCGTTCACGCTTTCGCTGGCGATGATGTTGAGATTGGATTCGTCGGCAATGATGCCCAACACCGCGCGCAAATCGACATCCTGGAAATTGAACGAAATCTTCTCGCCGCGATAGCCCTGCGTACCCTGAACCAGCTTATTGGGCTGCTCCTTGATCGGCTTGACCTCGACCACCAGCTGCGTATCGCTTTGATAGACGCTGTGCTCCCACAGACCCTTGGGGTCCGGTTCGATCACCATGCGCACATTGTCGCCGTCGGCCGTGGTGGTAATGCTTTGCACCGGCGTGCCGAAATCGGACACGTCGAGGCGGCGGCGCAGCGTCTCGGGCAAACCGGCCTTGAGGAAATTGACCACGATGGTCTTGCCCTGCTGGCGCGCATCGACGGTCATCTGGTTGCTGGGCAGGCTGACGATGATACGGCCCTCGCCGCCGGTGCCGCGACGGAAATCGATATTCTGCAAGTCCTGGCGCGTCGCCGTGGACACCACCGGTTTGGCCACCGGAACACCGGTCGACGTGACCGCCGTAACCGGCGCGGCATTGCTGCCCATGGTGACGACCACCGTGTCGCCTTCAACGGTCTGCGCGTAATTCATCGCGCGACCGAGGTTGAACACCACGCGGGTACGCTCGCCCCATTGCACCACGCTTGCGCTGCGCACGTCGCCGACGCCGATCTCCTGCGTCGTCTTGCCGGTATCGTTGGCCGTTCCTTCGAAATCGAACCAGATGCGCGGCGGGTTGTCGGCCTTGAAGTCTATCGGTGCCTTGCCGATCGGACTCTTCAGCTTGATCTTGGCGATGACATTCTGCCCCTGTTGATTCACGGTCACGGATTGCACGGCATTTTGCTGCGCCGATGCCACCCCGCAAAACGCGAGTGTCAGGAGAACCGCGCAAGGATGCCAGAATTTTCGCAAGCTTAAAGCCCGGCCCAGGGTTTGCTTAGTTGACACGATCATTTCCTGTTCTCCTGCAACTCTATATTAGTCTTGCGTTCAACCCACTCATCGCTCGCATCGATGACACGTTCGTTAAGGGATATCTGGTCTTCAGTGATTGCCGTAACCCGGCCGTCGTTTTGCCCCATGTAATCGCCGACCTTGACGTCGTAGACCGTCTTGTCGACCTGCACCACCGCATGTTGGGAACCATGCCTGTCCTTGATCACGCCGACCATGGCGATCGTATCGAGCGGAAATGCCTCGAGCGGCTCATGGCGCCGATTCGGGTCGGGCGCCAAGGGACTGCGCGCAGCGTTCTGCGCCCGGGCAATCGCATCGGTCAGCTTGGACGGATTGAACGGGTCGGTGCCGCCCATCTGCGCATAGGTGTAAGGCACGAACTTCTTGGGTTCCGACAATTTCGGCACATTGACATGCGTGTCTTTCTTGACCTGCGCCATCCATTGCTTGATTTCATCCTGCCCGCCACCGCATCCAGCCAGGGCAAACAGCATCAGCAAAGACGCGGCATCACGAGCGATACGATAGAAACTCATTTCTTCTTACCTCCCTTGCCCTTTTGTTGCTGCACTTCATCCGGGTCGAGATAGCGGAAGGTTTTGGCAACGGTGTCGAGCGTCAAGGTACCATCCTTGTTGCCTGCAACTGCCAGGTTGTTCAAGGTCACGATCCGGGCAAGGTTGGCGATATCGCTGGAAAACTGCGCGATATCGTGATAACTGCCCACCACCTTGATCGTAATCGGCTGCTCGGCGTAGTAATCCTTGACGAGCGGATTTTCGGGCTTGAACAACTCGAACTGCAGGTTATGCCCGATGCCGGCGTGCGTGATGTCGTCGAGCAGCCGGTCCATCTCGGACTTGTTGGGCAAGGCCTTTTCCAGCGTCTGCACATACTCGAAGACCTGAGCCTTCTGCTCCTTCAAGGCCTCGAGATTATTGGCCTGCCCGACCTTGGACTTGAAATCTTCGCGCAGCTTCACCTCGGACTGCTGCCCGGCATCGAGCTGGTCGAGCTGGTCGCTGTAAAAGACAAACCATCCCACCACCAGCACTGCCGCGAATACGCCGACGGCGCACAACAGGCGCGGCAACAAAGGCCATTGCCCGGGATGCCTGCCGTTTAGGCCGCGGAATTGCGACGCTATCGTCGCTCCCAATTGATTCATGTCTGCCATAGCGCGTCTCTCGTTCTACGGTTTCTTGGGAGCGCTGCCCGCGCTTGCCGCTGCGGCACCGGCTGCCGGTTTGCCTACGGCAGGTGCGCCCGGTGCTGCAGGCGTCCCCGATGCTGCGGACGCGGCAGTCGCCGCCGACGCCGCCTTGCCTGCCTTATCCGACGCCCCAGGACGCTTGATGCTCACGTTCATGGTGAAATCGAACACGCGCTTCAGGTCGCGCCCCTGGCCCAGGGTACTCGCCTTGATCTCGACCAGTTCCGGCTTTTCCATCCAGGGCGAATTGTTCTCGTTCAAATTGCGCAGCAAATCCGACACGCGTTCGTTTGACTGCGCCGTACCGACCAGCACCACCTTTTGGCCTTCCTGCTTGAAGGAGCGCAGGAAGACGCCTTCCGGCACCTGCTTCACCAATTCGTCGAACAGGTATACCGGCTGATTGCGGTCGCTCTGCAAGTCTTCCACGGCCTGCTGACGCGCCTTCAAGGCGGCGATGTCGTCCCTTAGGGACTCGATCTCGGCGATATCGTGCTCGAGCTTCGTGATCTCGGTCTTGATCAATCCGTTGCGATCGTCCTGGTCGCTGATCAAATGGCCGATGTAGCCCCAGATCAGGAAGGCAATGACCGCGGCGAACACGCCGGCCACCGCAAGCAGGCGGAAGAACGCAATCTTGTTCTGCTTGCGCTTGGCTTCCCGGTGGGGAAGTAGGTTAATTCTGATCATCGGTCGAATCTCC
>FTAT01000036.1_pt1 | contig 11387 bp, 10 predicted proteins | sample 1639161 | NCBI WGS metagenome assembly FTAT01 (sample SAMEA3914812, study PRJEB12502) | metagenome | biome: forest; material: soil | place: Canada | collected 2011-07-07 | depth 0.1 m
AGCGCATAGACTTCCTCGCCGATGCCGGGGTCGTCGCTGCGGGCCAGCATTGCCGAGACGTTGATCGGTTCAGTCTTGATCAGTGCCACGTCGCGCGTGGCGTCCGAGCGCAGCACTTCGCCGACCAGTTCGCGGCCGGTGGGCAGCTTGACCTTGACGAACTTGGCCGTGCCGACGACGTGCTTGTTGGTCAGCAGATAGCCGTCCTGGCTGATGAAGAAGCCGGTGCCGCTGGCCGGGTCGCTGACGATGGTGACCACTGCCGAGCGCAGCGTGGTGATGTTTTTCGTCAGCGGGTCGGTGGTGGGCTTGCCGCCGGTCATTTTCAGCTTGTCGGAGACCGAGGTCTTGGGCGCATCGAGCGGCGTGGTATTGGCGACGGCGTTATAGAAGCCCTGGTCGGCCAGCATGTTGCGCAGCGCCGCGCGGAAGGCTTTCTCGAAAAACATGGTGCTGGATTTTTCCGCCTTGTCCGACTGGTAGGAGCCTTCGCTGGTGGTTTCGAATATCACTTTCTGACCTTCCGGCGCATAGACCTGCCAGAACACTTTCATGTACACGCCGCCGACTGCCGTGCCGGTGTCGACGCAGAAATTGGCATTGACCTGCTTGAATAGTGCACCCACTTCGAGATCGGGTGCGGCGGCCGGCTTGTCCTTGGCTTCGTCGAACAGCGAGTCCGATTGCGTCGGGGTCGGATAGTGGAGCTTTTCCAGCTCTTCCTTGTAGATCCGGCCGAAGTTGAGCGACATCGAGTTGTACAGCACCGTGGTCCACAGCAGATCGCTGCTGGGCGAACATAGCCAGCCGCGCTGCAACTCGCCGATTTTCGAGTTGTCGGTGCGCGCCTTCATCTTCTTCAGGGTCGAGGCGCGTCCCGGCGTGCCGCTCGGGAATTCGATCGCCGGCTTGTCGGCCACTTGGGTGACGGGAGCCGGTGTCGCGGCCTGGGTCAGTTCCGGCAGCATTCCCACGAGTAGGGTCAAACAAAGAGCCGTCTTGGCACGCAAGTTCATAGGTTTGGATTTCTATAAGAGCGAGAATCGGATGGTCGGAAAACGGATGGAATCGAGAGGAATCTCAAGGGGATTCCACCGGGAAATGATCATACCATGCCGAATTGGCCGGCAATAGGAGGGCCTTATGAGGGTCGACTTTTCTATGAAACGCCACACGGCTGCCTCGGCTTCGTCATGTCGCGCCGGCCTGAAGTTGAGCCGGCGCCCCATACTGGTGTAAAATGGCGCAATCCAAGGAGCGTTGCACCACGGCAAACGTATTTGCGCTTGCTGTGCCAGGCTTGGATTCTGCACCCCTGCAACTGCGCTCACGTTACTTTTTTTCTTATTTACGGAAAGGAGGGCGTGATGAACGCCGCAGTCATGAATACTCCCACAAGCAAGGATTTCCACGTCGCCGATCTCGGCCTGGCCGATTGGGGCCGCAAGGAAATCCGCATCGCCGAAACCGAAATGCCCGGCCTGATGGCCATCCGCGAAGAATTCGCCGCTTCGCAGCCGTTGAAAGGCGCACTGATCACCGGGTCGCTGCACATGACGATCCAGACCGCCGTGCTGATCCAGACGCTTGAAGCGCTGGGTGCCAAGGTGCGCTGGGCTTCGTGCAACATCTATTCGACGCAAGACCATGCTGCTGCAGCCATCGCTGCCAACGGCACGCCGGTGTTTGCGGTGAAGGGTGAGACGCTGGACGAATACTGGGATTACACGCACCGCATCTTCGAATGGCCCGATGCTGCAGGCGCCGCACAGTATTCCAACATGATCCTGGACGATGGCGGCGACGCCACGCTGCTGTTGCACCTGGGTACGCGCGCCGAGAAGGATGCGTCTGTCCTGGCCAATCCGGGTTCGGAAGAAGAAATTTGCCTGTTCAACTCGATCAAGAAGCGCCTCGCCACGCAGCCGGGCTGGTATTCCACGCGTTTGGCCCAAATCAAGGGTGTGACCGAGGAAACCACCACCGGTGTGCACCGCTTGTACCAGATGCACAAGGACGGCAAGCTGGCCTTCCCGGCGATCAATGTCAATGATTCGGTCACCAAATCCAAGTTCGACAATCTCTACGGCTGCCGTGAATCGCTGGTCGACGGCATCAAGCGCGCGACCGACGTCATGATCGCCGGCAAGGTCGCCGTCATCGCGGGCTACGGCGACGTGGGCAAGGGTTCGGCCCAGGCCATGCGCGCACTTTCCGCCCAGGTTTGGGTCACCGAGATCGATCCGATCTGCGCGCTGCAGGCGGCGATGGAAGGCTATCGCGTGGTGACGATGGATTATGCCGCCGAACATGGCGACATCTTCGTCACCTGCACCGGCAACTACCACGTCATCACGCACGATCACATGCGCAAGATGAAGGACCAGGCCATCGTCTGCAACATCGGCCACTTCGACAACGAGATCGATGTCGCCTCGCTCAAGCAATACGAGTGGGAAAACATCAAGCCCCAGGTCGATCATGTGATCTTCCCCGAAGGCCGCCGCATCATCCTGTTGGCCGAAGGACGCCTGGTCAACCTCGGTTGCGGCACGGGCCATCCGTCTTACGTGATGAGTTCGTCCTTCGCCAACCAGACGATTGCGCAGATCGAATTGTTCCAGCACACCGGCAAGTACCCGGTCGGCGTGTACACGCTGCCCAAGCACTTGGACGAGAAGGTAGCGCGGCTGCAATTGAAGAAACTCAACGCCCAGCTGACCGAGCTGACGGCGGAACAGGCGGGTTATATCGGCGTCGCCAAGAGCGGTCCGTATAAGCCAGACCACTATCGTTACTAATCCGACGAAGGCGGGGCGTCCCTATCATGCGGATGCCCCATACGCAACCAGGAGAGAAGCATGCGTCTGTTGTTGAGTTGGCTCATCAACGCGGCGGCATTGTTCGCCGTGCCTTACCTGACGAATTCGGTGCAGGTCGATAGTTTCACGACGGCGCTGGTGGCGGCCCTGATCCTGGGCCTGGTCAACACGCTGATCCGGCCCGTCCTGATCCTGTTGACGCTGCCGGTGACGGTCTTGACGCTGGGCTTGTTCATCCTCATCATCAACGGCTTGATGTTCTGGCTGGTGGCCGATTTCATCAAGGGATTTTCGGTGGCGAGTTTCGGTTCGGCCATCGTCGGCGCGCTGCTCTACAGCATCATCTCCTGGGCTCTTTCGACCCTATTGATAGAGAAATAGAGAGGCAAATGGCTCAATTCCCACACCATGCCGAACGCAATTTCAGCATGGAATTCTTTCCGCCCAAGACGCCCGAGGGCATGGAAAAGCTGCGCGTGGCGCGCGCCAAGCTGGCCGAACTGCATCCGAAATATTTTTCGGTGACTTTCGGCGCCGGCGGCTCGACGCAAAAGGGCACGCTTGAAACCATCCTGGAAATCCAGGGTGAAGGCCACGAGGCGGCGCCGCATCTGTCCTGCATGGGCACGTCGCGCGATACCTTGCGCGAGATCCTGGCGCAGTACAAGTCGCACGGTATCCGGCGCATTGTCGCGCTGCGCGGCGACATGCCCAGCGGTTACGGTTTTTCGGGCGAGTTCCGCTATGCCAGCGAACTGGTCGAATTCATCCGCGCCGAGAGCGGCGATTGGTTCCATATCGAAGTGGCGGCCTACCCGGAGATGCATCCGCAGGCCAAGTCGCCGCAGGACGACTTGCAGAATTTCGTGCGCAAGATGAAGGCCGGCGCCAATTCGGCGATCACGCAGTATTTCTATAATGCCGATGCCTATTTCCGCTTCGTCGAGGAAGCCGGCAAACTGGGCGTGACCACACCTATTGTGCCCGGTATCATGCCGATCACGAATTACACCCAGCTGACGCGCTTCTCCGACATGTGCGGCGCCGAAATCCCGCGTTGGGTGCGCATCAAGCTGGCCAGTTTCGGCGACGATAGCGCGTCGATCCGCGCCTTCGGCCTCGATGTTGTGACCGCCTTGTGCGAGCGGCTGCTGTCGGCCGGCGTGCCGGGTTTGCATTTCTATACCTTGAACCAAGCTGCGGCGACGACGGAGATTTGCCGGCGTTTCTGAGCCTAACTACGATTGGAGGACCCAGTGTTTACTCTGTGTAGTCATGTGCATGCCGAATCGCATCCACCGTTTGGCGCCCGATTGCGGCGCAGTCTGTTGGCCGGATTTCTTGCTACGTTTTTTGTTGCATCGGGTGTCATGCCGGCGACAGCGGCGCCGGTGCAGGTGCCGCCTCTGGTCGAACCTGCCGGCGCCGAGCATCACGTCGGCAAGGTGGTCTTCGAGGAACTGGTCACGCCTGACCTCGCGGCGGCCAAGCAGTTTTACCAAGGCTTGTTCGGCTGGAGTTTCCGCGACGTGCAAGAGCACGGCGTCAATTATGTGCAAGCCTATCTCGATGGACGCGTCGTGGCCGGATTGGTGCACAAGCCGATGCCCGCGGGAGAGCAGAAGCAATCGGCTTGGCTTAGCTTCATTGCCGTGCGCGATGTCGATGCGGCGAAAAAAACGGCGACGGAGCATGGCGCGAAAGTGCTGCGCGAGCCGCATGATCTGCCCAATCGCGGCCGCGAAGCGGTGTTTGCCGATCCGCAGGGTGCGGTGTTCGCCGTTCTCGCGTCAAGCAGCGGCGATCCGGCCGATTTGCTGGCCGAGCCGGGGGAATGGATCTGGAGTTCCCTGCATACCACCGACCCCGACACCGACGCGGCTTTCTATCAAGCCGTGTTCGACTATGAGGTGTTCGAGCAGCCTTCCAGCCCCGGCGCGCAACATCTGACCTTCGCCACCGACAACTATGCCCGCGCCAGCGCGAATTCCCTGCCGGCCGATGCGGCGAAGGCGTTGCCTCGCTGGATCAGCTACATTCGCGTCGACGATGCGGTCAAGATGGCGGCCAAGGTTACGCAGTTGGGCGGCCGTGTGTTGGTGGAACCCAGGGAAGATCGCCACGGCGGCAAGATCGCCATCGTCAGCGACCCGGGCGGGGCCCGTTTCGGATTGATGGAGTGGTCCGACAGCGAAAATAAGGAGAGCGGCAAATGACAACCTTATTTCAACGCTATCTGGCGGGCGCCTTGGGCGGGGCAGTGCTGGCGTCTCTGTTGTTCGGTTGCGTCGCCGATGGCGGCGGCTATGCATACGGCGGCGCTGACGTGGATGTCGGTGTCGACTATTATCAGCCGGTAGGTGGGGTGGTCGTCGGCGGCTGGGGGCCGGGCTATCGCGTGGGACCTCCCCCGCGCGGCGGCGATCGGCGCGGACCCGGCGACGACGGCCATCGTCCGCCGGACAACGCCGGCCGTCCCGCACCGGGTGGCAACTCGGCGCCACATGCCTACAAGTCCGCACCGGCTTCCCGATCGGCGCCGTCGATTCCTTCGCACAGCCGTAAATAGAGGGCAGGCGAGACGGCAGGCGAGAGACCAAGCGCGGCGACGTCAGCCGTCGTACTCGTTTTCTTCGGTCAGTACGGCATCCAAGGCGATGTCGTGCGCTTCGGCTTCGAATTCGGCCAGCGTGCATTGATAGGCGACGCCGATTGCCAAGGGACGTGGCTCACGGGCCAAGGTGCGGTCATAGAATCCGCCGCCATAGCCCAGGCGCACGCGGGCACTATTAAAGCCCACGCAGGGAATCAGCAAGGCGTCGGGGCTGACCAATTGATGCGGCGCTTTCGGCACCGGTACCTTCATCGCGCCTTCTTCCATGGGCTGGCCCGGCGTCCAGGCGGCAAACGACAGCGGGGCGTCGCGCCCTACCACGATGGGCAGGGCCAGGCGCAGGCCGTGTCTTGCCAGTTCGGCATAGGCTTTTCCCAGGTCGGGTTCGCCGCGTATCGGCCAATAGACGCCCAGGCAATCGATCGGATGCAGCTCGCACCAGTGCAACAGGCGGCGTCCCAGCGCCGCGTCGTGCCGGATACGTTGCTCGGGTGTCAAAGCTTGCCGTTGTTGCAGCAGCATGCGGCGCAAATGCTGTTTCATCGATATCGCTAAGTGGAATCCTAGGTGCTATTCTACAGTCTGTTTTTTCGTGTAAGGCTACATTGTGGTTAAGAAGCACTATCGGATATTGGCCGCGGTGATTGCCGCTGTTTTGTGTGCCGCGCCTCCGGTATGGGCCAAGAAAACCGCGACACCGGCCATGAGCGACGACGATGCCTTTCTCGCCTTGCGCGACGCGGCGCGCGCCGGCGATGAAGACAAGGCCGATAGGCTTGCCGAGCGGCTGCAATCCTATGACATCCCTTCCTACGTCGACTATTACCGGCTCAGGGCGCACTTGTCCGACGCGTCGCCCGACGAGTTCAAATCCTTCCTGATCCGTTATGACGGCAGCGCCATTGCCGACCGCCTGCGCAACGACTGGCTGCTCGTGCTCGGCTACACGGGCGACTGGCAGAATTTCGACGAGCAATACCCGCAATTCGTCATGAACGACGACCGGCAGGTCAAGTGCTATGCCTTGCAGTCGCGTGCACTCAAGGGGCAGGACATGGGAACCGATGCGCGCGCATTGTTCACCGCACCCAAGGAATACGGCGAGGCTTGCGCGGGCCTGATGCGCACGCTGTACGAGGCCGGCCAATTCTCGCCTGACGAATTGCAGGCGCAGATCCGCCTTGCCGCCAAGACAGCACCCTCCAACGTGGTGCAGCGTCTGGCTGCGATCGGCGATTTGTCCGACACGGCCTATGGCGCGGCGCTCGACCATGCCGCCAACGTTGTCGCGCGCGGTCCCGGCATGGTTGGGCATGCGGTATTTCTCGTCGCATTGGGGCGCGCGGCAAAAGCCGATCCGTCCAACGCGGCTGCCGCCTTGAGCCGTTACGCCGCAACGCTATCGAAAGACGAGCAGGCCATCGGCTGGGCCGAGATCGCCTATGAGGCCTCGTTCAAGCTTTCGCCCGACGCCATCGATTATTGGCGCCGCGCCGGCAATGCGCCCTTGACCTATGCCGAATTCCCCTGGCGCGTGCGCACCGCCTTGCGTGCCGGCGACTGGAAAATGGTCGAGACCGGGATCGCCGCCATGCCGGAAAAAATGCGCACGGACCCAGCCTGGATCTATTGGTACGGCCGCGCCTTGCAGCAGCAGGGCCGGGCTGACGAGGCGAATCTGCAATTCCAGTCGATCACCTCGCAAATCAATTTCTACGGCCAACTGGCGCAAGAGGAACTGGGCGGCATGATCGCTGTGCCGCCGCGCCCGCAGGCGCCGACTGCCGATGAGCTGCTGCCGATGGCGCAGAACCAGGGCTTTCGTCGCGCTTTCCGCTTTTACGACTTGAATTTGCGCGCCGAAGGCAACCGCGAATGGAATTGGGAAGCGCGCAAGATGGGCGAACGGCAACTGTTCGCCGCCGCCGAATTCGCGCGCCAGAACAACGTGCTCGACCGCATGATCAGCACCTCGGACCGCACGCGCATCGAAATGGATTTCAGCCAGCGTTTCCCCACCCCGTTCGAAGACCTGATGCATCCGGCGGCCCAGACTCTTGGCCTGGACGAAGCCTGGATCTACGGGCTGATCCGTCAGGAGTCGCGCTTCGTCATGAGCGCGCGTTCCGCCGTCGGCGCGCAGGGCTTGATGCAGATCATGCCGGCCACGGCCAAGTTCATCGCGCACAAGATCGGCCTCGAGGGCTATACGCCGCCGCAGGCCGGCGAGATCGGCACCAACATCATGCTTGGCACCAATTACCTCGCCATTATCTATAATGATCTCGACAATTCGCAGGTGCTGGCCACCGCCGCCTACAATGCCGGCCCGGCCCGGCCGCGCGCCTGGCGTTCCAGCCTGAATGCGCCGATCGAAGGCGCGATCTTTGCCGAGACGATTCCGTTCAACGAGACGCGCGATTATGTGGAAAAAGTGTTGTCGAATGCGACCTACTATGCCGCCATGTTCGAGGACAAGCCGCAATCGCTGAAGGCGCGGCTGGGCATGGTGCAACCAAAAGGGTACACTCCCAGCGATATCCCATAATTCCCTTTTGCCATGCAAAACACTGAGCTGGACCCGATCCTGTCACAGGTCCTGGGCGATCCAACAAAAGCCGGCATGAAACTCGTGATCGGCAACAAGCGCTATTCGTCGTGGTCGATGCGGCCCTGGGTGGCGATGGCGGCGTTCCACATCCCGTTCGAGGAAATCAAGGTCAGGCTGCGCCAGCCCGATACGTCGAGCCGCATCGCCGACTATTCGCTCTCGGGCCGCGTGCCGGTCTTGATCGATGGTGAAATCACGGTGTGGGATTCGCTTGCCATCTGCGAATACCTGGCCGAGCAATTCCCGGAAAAGGCGATGTGGCCCGACAATGTGATGCAGCGTGCGATGGCGCGCAGCATGTGCGCCGAGATGCATTCCGGCTTCACCGACTTGCGTAGCGCGATGTGGATGAACGTGTGCGCGCGCTTTCCCGGCCGCGGCCGCACCGCCGGCGCCCAGGCCGACATCGGCCGCATCAGCGAAATGTGGGAAGAATGCCTGTCCATGTCCGGGGCGCACGGCTATCTGTTCGGCGACTTCACGCTGGCCGATGCTTATTTCGCGCCGGTGGTGACGCGCTTCATCACTTACGACGTATCGCTTGCACCGGTGCTGCAAGCCTATGTCGAGCGCGTGGCTGCGCATCCGGCGGTGGCGCGTTGGATCAAGGAAGCGCATGCGGAGACTGACCGCATCACTGAACTCGATAACTACCCCGACTGAGCCGATGGCAATGAAGACCTATGCCGTCGGCGGCGCGGTGCGCGACGAGTTGCTCGGCCTGCCGGTGCAGGACCGGGACTACGTCGTCGTAGGCAGCACGCCTGACGAGATGATCGCCGCCGGCTACACGCCAGTGGGCAAGGATTTTCCGGTCTTTCTCCATCCCGAGACGCACGAGGAATACGCGCTGGCGCGCACCGAACGCAAGACTGCGCCGGGCTACAAGGGCTTCGTGTTCCATACCGATGCGAGCGTCACGCTCGAAGAGGATTTGATCCGGCGCGATTTGACCATCAATGCCATGGCACGCGCCGAAGACGGCAGCGTACTCGATCCGTTCGACGGGCAAGCCGATCTGCGCGCGCGCATCTTCCGCCACGTTTCGCCTGCGTTTGCCGAAGACCCGGTGCGCATCCTGCGCGTGGCGCGTTTTGCGGCGCGCTTCGGCGACTTCAGCGTGGCAGCGGAAACCAATGCCTTGATGCGCGACATGGTGAATGCCGGCGAGGTCGATGCGCTGGTGCCGGAGCGCGTCTGGCAGGAGCTTTCTCGCGGCCTGATGGAAGCCAAGCCTTCGCGCATGTTCGCCGTGCTGCGCGAGTGCGGCGCGCTGGCGCGCATCCTGCCTGAACTCAATGCGCTGTGGGGCGTACCGCAGCCGGCCAAATACCATCCTGAAATTGACACTGGCATACACGTGATGCTGGTGATCGATTACGCAGCAAAGCAAGGCTATGAATTGCCGGTGCGCTTTGCCGCGCTGACCCACGACCTGGGCAAGGGCGTCACACCGCCCGACAAGTGGCCCAGCCATCCTGGCCATGAGTCGGCGGGCGTCAAGCTGGTCGAGCAGGTATGCCAGCGGCTCAAGATTCCGAGCGACTGCCGCGATCTGGCCGTGATGACGGCGCGCGAACACGGCAAGGTGACGCACGCGTTCGAGTTGCCGGCCGAGGATTTGGTATGCCTGCTTGAGCGCTGCGACGCCTTCCGCAAGCCGCAGCGCTTCGCCGACATGTTGCTGGCATCAAGTTGCGACCATTTCGGCCGCACCGGCTGGGAGAATAAGCCTTATCCCCAAGTGGCGCATCTGCAAGTGGTGTTGGTTGCCGCGCAATCGGTCAATGCGGGGCAGGTGGCGCAGGCGCATGCCGGGCCGCCGCAGGGGATCGCGCAGGCGGTGCATGCGGCGCGCGTGGAGGCGATGCGGCAACAGATCGAAAACCATCTATGAAGCTAAGCTTGGCATCGGCTATGATGGCGATACTCCCGGCAATTCAGTTACTTCGAACTTTTTATAAATCTTCTTGACGCAATTTATTCTTCCATTATGTCAATAAACATCGTCGCTGAGCAGGAGTTCCATGTTGGAGACCCGATTGAAATCGAGGGTACTGCTCCAGAGGGGCCATTTGCGGTTATGTTTGAAGACGATGGCGATACCGGCTATTTGTATGCGCTAGATGCGTCTATGAGCGATGACCCTATCCAAGATGCGGTCCATATTTATAACGTCAAGGATGTCACTGATCGTGAGCAACCTTCGGTGATCATGATCGGGTGGTCGCTTGACAGCAAAAAGGCTGTACTTCTGATTAATGACTATCCTCACGCCATTTTTGATTTTGAGGCTAGTCGAGGATATTGCCGGACAGGTTTTCCCCCGGCATCTCAAAACAAAAATTGGTCAATGGATGGACATTCCTGGAATGAGGCAGCAATCGGTCTATTCGCGTAACGATGGATTTGACGAAATTGGCCTGCGGCTTTTCCAAGCTACGACGATATGCCCGGTTGATCAGATTCTACTTTCCGCCCTCGCTGCTCACCCTTGTATCATCCGCAACCCAATTGACTTCCCAAGTCTTCCCGCCATCGCTTGAGAACGCCTGCTCGAAATGCGCCGCATCCCTGCCTAATTGGGTGATCACGAAACGGACCAGGATGGCGCGGCCGTTGAAGTTTTCCTGGTCGTAGAATTCGCCGCGCCCGTCCTTGAATTCGCCCATGGTCGGCTGGGCCATGGTGCCGCTGGCGCTGCTGGCGAAGTTGAGGCTCCACTGGTGCGAATCGGGGTTGTACAGGCGCAGCGATAGCGCTTCGATGTGGCTTGCCGCGCCGACCTGGTCGACTTCGAGTTCCACCAGGTTGGCGCGGCCGTTCCATATTCTCTTGACCGTCGTGGTGCCGTTGTATTCGATCCAGGTGGTCGAGCCGCTCAATGGGTGTTGCAAGCGCTTCAGGTGCGTTTTCCAATTGCCGATTTCGAAATCGAAGTCGTGGCTGTCGTCGTGCGCAGTTTGCGCATGGAGCGGGAAGGAAAATAACGCGGCAATCGCGGCGCCGCAAATCAGCAAGGGCAAACGCTTCATCTCGATAACTCCCTCAAGTGATCAGTTGCGCCGAAAGCGCCACAACGCGAGCGCGCCGAACAACACCGTGAAGCCCAGCAGCACGCCCATGGGCGGCACGGCAGCGGAAAAGGGCAGGCCGCGCCAGGTCATGGCGTCCAGGCCATCGACGGCCCAGCGCGTCGGCACGATCAGGGTCAAGGATTGCAGCCATTGCGGGAACAGGAAGGCCGGCACCCAGGCGCCGCCCAGCATCACCAACATCAGCGTGGCGAAGACAGCCAGGCCGCGCGCGGCTTCGGGCGTCTTGCCGAAGGCGGCGATCA